>Ga0182015_10000537_pt1 | contig 54153 bp, 44 predicted proteins | sample 712P3MmetaG_FD_120478 | JGI IMG/M metagenome (GOLD analysis project Ga0182015, IMG submission 120478) | Permafrost microbial communities from Stordalen Mire, Sweden - 712P3M metaG | ecosystem: Environmental > Terrestrial > Soil > Wetlands > Permafrost | place: Sweden: Stordalen | collected...
CTCGGTATCGCCGTAACCGCGGAGATCGGGAGCGATGATTGTGTACCGCTCCGCGAGCACCGGTATCTGCTTGCGCCACGCGAACCAGGTCTCCGGAAAGCCGTGCAATAGATAAACCGGCGGACCGTCTCCGGCACTTACCCAGTGCTGAGTGATCCCGTTGAGACGGGCGGTGTGATGCGTGACTCTCAGTGATACGGTCATCTATCCATTCCTCCTGGTTCTGTTCAGCAGCCAGAATGAACGGGATTGGATTTTGTGACCACCTCAAATGCACTGGTTTTTGCCCTGTATTTTTCTATAGGGAATTCGCCGAGGAAACTCGGCGACTCAAGTCGGCGTTTCCCTGCTTCTGCACTCTGCAGCTTCTCAAGAACCGCTGGATCGGTCTGGATCATGACTGGGGTCCTGGAGGCAGCGTTGGTTTCGAGCTTGCAACGGGCAAGCCCATAGCAAAGGCAGAAAGCGAACTAGACATCGTTCTCTATGCAGAAAGGCGCGTGCCGGTAGACGAGGCAAAAGGGGCGATCGAGGTTCCAGTTTCTTCTACTGCGTGCGATGCAGCCTCCTTCGGACAGAGCTGCAACCCGCTTCGGCCTGGAGACGTGACCGCGTGGCGAGGCGTCCTCACAACAGTGAACTCCTCGGCGATCGCAAAGCTCTTCTTCCAGAACGGCGGTTGGACAAAAGGAGGACCCGAACTTCCCGGCAGACACGAGAGGCCGGACCATCCCCTGTTCATGCTGCCGCTCGATCCGTCTTTTTCAGGAATCCGAGAAGATCGGCATTTACTTTGTCCGCCAGCGTGGTGCACATCCCGTGCGGCGCGCCCGGGTAGACCTTCAAGGTGGAGTTCTTGATGAGCTTCGCAGACAGGAGAGCCGAATCTTCAATAGGCACGATCTGGTCGGCATCCCCATGCAGGATCAAGGTTGGCACATCGACCTTCCTGAGATCATCGGTGAAGTCTGTCTCGGAAAAGGCTTTGATGCAGTCGTATGCTCCGACAATGGATACCTGCATTCCCTGCAGCCAGAATGCATCCCTAACACCTTGCGAAATCTTGGCGTCGGGTTTGTTGTATCCGTAAAAGGGGATGGTAAGGTCCTTGAAGAATTGCGAGCGATCGGCGGTCACGCCAGCCCGAATATCATCGAACACAGATAACGGAAGGCCGCCCAGATTTTTCTCGGTTTTCAGCATAAGTGGCGGGACAGCGCCGATCAGCACGGCTTTCGATACTCGTTTGGTTCCGTGCCGGCCAATGTAGCGTACGACCTCGCCGCCCCCCGTGGAATGGCCGACCAGAGTTACGTTTTTCAGATCCAGTTGGTCGAGCAGCGCTCCTAGATCATCGGCGTATGTGTCCATGTTGTTGCCATCCCAGGGCTGGCTCGAACGTCCATGGCCGCGGCGGTCGTGGCCAACGACGCGATAGCCGTTCCGTCCCAGGAATAGCATCTGTGCATCCCAGGCGTCTGCGTTCAACGGCCATCCATGCGAAAACACGACCGCCGGCCCTGTGCCCCAATCTTTGTAGAAGATCGTGGTCCCATCTTTGACTGTGATTGTATTCATCTGAGCTTCTCCTTGATTTTTTCTCTGCGGAGCGGGAGCGCTCGCAGGCTTGGGTTGGCCGGCGAAAGTCGATATGGGGAGTCCCTTAACGGCCATCATGGCAGCACCTCCGATTAGAATGTGGCGACGCGAGATAGGCGTCATCGAATTACTCATTTTGCCGCTCCATTCTTGCAGTTGATTTGCATGTCGTTAAGCCAGCGCTGATTTTCGGGACAAGTCCGAGCAGCGTCCTGCACTCTTCTCTTGTAGGGTCAATGATCGCCTCAATCGCATGAGGCTTCAGGTTGAGTTTCACTCCTGCAATCGAGTTGCGCAGTTTCCACTGCCTCGCCAACCAGCTGGTTCAGGCGGTCCGCCTCCTCATTGATTACGATGAGGAGTCACACTAGCCCGACGTTGCGTTCAATCGTTTTGATCACCGCGTCCATTCTGCCGCTCAATACCTGCTTGGCTACGCTGAGCGTATAGCCCTTCATCGTGTGGACCGGAACGTGCGACGGCAGCGCGAGCGCAAGTGGATCCACGACGGCATCCACGACGACTGGTCCGTCCTTGTACGCAAGGGCCTCGGCAAGTCCCTCCCGAACGTCACCGGGTTCTTCAATGCGGATGCCCTTCGCACCCATCGCTTCAGCGACCTTGGCAAAGTTGGGATTCTTGAAGTCCACGCCGAAGGGAATGATCCCACCCTCTTGCTGCTCAATCTTGACGAAGTTCAGGGAGTCGTTGTTGAGAACGATCTGAACCACTGGCGTCTTCCGTTCCACTTGGGTCAATAGGTCGCCAAGAGCGAGCATCGTGTATCCCCCGTCTCCGCACAGGGCTATCGTTTGCCGGCCTGGGTACGCTAACTGCGCGCCGAAGGCGTTCGGTGCAGCATTGGCCATAGATGCCCATGAAAACGAACCGAAAAGCCTGCGATCTCTGCCGCCGCTAATATGTCTTGCCAGCCATATGCACGCCGTGCCAGTGTCGGCGAAAAACATCGCGTCGTCGGCAGCTATGTCGCTCAGCGTCGCAGCTAGGAATTCCGGACGAATGGGCTTGATCCCCGGTCCTTTGTCGACATAGTGCTGCAAAAGATCGTGAAATGAGTTCGTTTCTGCGAGGTGCTTTTCGAGAAAGCGGCCGTCAGTTTTCTCACGGACGCTCTTCAGCAATTCGGAAACGGTCGTCTTGATGTCGCCGACAAGCCCAAGATCAAGAGCCGTGCGGCGGCCAATGTGTTTGGGGTTCTTATCGATCTGGACTTTCTTCACGCGGGTGCCGGGAAGGAATTCTGAGAAGGGAAAATCCGTGCCGAGCAGCAGCAGAAGTTCGGCGTCATTTATAGCGCCGTAGGCTCCGCCATAGCCGATCAAGCCCGTCATGCCCACCGCATTGGGATTGTCGTGTTCCAACCACTGCTTGCCGCGGAATGCATAGCCGACAGGCGCCTTTAGTCTGTCGGCCAGTTGGATCACTTCGTCGCGCGCATTGCGACAGCCATCGCCGCCGAAGATCGCTACGGTTTTCGCATCGTCGATCATCTCAATAAGCTGATCGAGGTCTGCGTCAGCGGGGCGCAAAACAGGCGTAGCCGGAATCGTGATCTCTGTCGAACGTGAAGCCTCATCGGGTGCATCGGCCTCCGCGATGTCGCCCGGGAGCGAAATAACCGTGGGGCCCTTTTCCAAGAGCGCAGTGAGAATCGCAGTATTGAAGACGGAATGCGCTTGCTTAGGGTTGACGACCCGAGCGGTATAGAGGGACGCGGCATCGAAGAATTTGTACGGGTTGAGTTCTTCCAGCGCGGCCGTGTCCAGGATGCGGGTCTCGACGTCGCCCGCAATGGCGATAATCGGAGCTCCTTCCTTGCGCGCATCCATTAGCCCGTTGAAGAGATGAACGACGCCGGGGCCAGCGGTTCCACACACCGCCACCGGATTGCCGCTGAGGTATGCCTCGGCGACGGCGGCGAAAACTCCGTATTCTTCGTGACGGACATGGACGAACTCGATCTTGCCGTTGCGGCGCAGCGCATCAATGACCGGATTTAGAGCGTCGCCGACAATGCCGTAGCAGCGTTTGACACCAGCGTTCGCCAGCATCTCCCACAAGACATCTGCAACTTTTCTCGACATGGAATGAATCCTTTTCCGGTTAGAATTCCGATCTTGATCTCCGGATTCTGTATTTCGCACCCAATCGCTGGTTTAGCGATTCAATTTCCTGTTGTTGCAAAGCCACCTGCCTCTGAGTTTGCAATAAAGCTTCGTGGAGAGCCGTCAGCTCAGCGGCTGAGCTGGTGGGCGAGGAATCCAGCTGCTGAGGGTTAGCTTGCGCCCAGATAAGGCCAGGCGCTATGAGCAGTAGGCACAGAGCGCGAAATACGCCACAGAAGTCATCGTTCTTCGCATAGTCGGCACGGAAGGTTGCGATCTTCATCTTGATGGAGCGAAGCACGAGTACACCTCGCAGACATGTCATTCGCATCCTGAATGTCTGAACACCTCAGAAACCATAGAATTCATCCTAGATTTTTCTACAGGTGTGATTACGGGCGGGAGGAACTCTGCAAATCGCGATCAGTCCGCATTGGAGGTTTGGTCTTTTGAGCGAAAAAACATTCTTATTCTTCTCAACATCCTTGTAAACAGAGACCGTCGAGCGGGCATCGTCTTCCGGAAGATGATGCCTCCAGGAACTATTAGCCTAATCTCAGTCCCGGAACTCGAGGAACTCCCGAGAGTGAGCTTGCCTCCGATGCGAGCGGCACGCTCCCGCATTCCTTGTAGTCCGAAGTGTCCGTCCTTCCCTCTAGCCGCAGCGGGATCGATACCTGTGCCATTGTCACTCACACGCAGGGTAAGGTCGCGCGCATATCTGAGCTCTATCTCCAATCGACTAGCCCCCGAGTGTATACATGCGTTTCGTATGGCTTCGTAACCGATGCGGTAGATTTCATCACGGACGATGGGATGCATCTCTCTGGCATCGCCAACCACAGAAAATGTGACGGCCATGGAACTGGGGATGAGGCAGTCTTGGGTTACGCGCCGGAGAGCTTCAGCCAGATCGTTTGTCTGCGTCGTCTTAGTGCGGAGGGAATTCAGCGCAGCCTGTCCCTCCTGCGTAGCTGTTCCAAGCCAGAGAGATAGCTGTTCCATGGCTCGACGCATTCGAATGGGATCGCTGGACAGGTCTAGGGCATCGTCTGCTACCAATTTGCTGCCTTGGATGGTCTGCAGGAAGGTGTCATGGAGCTCCCGTGCCATCCGCGTGCGTTCTGCCAATCGCTCATCGAAGCGGGCGCTGATGCTTCTGGCAATCTGCATCACCCGCAGTCGATAGACGGTCCAGGCAATGGAGACGACCGAGAATACGTACAGCACTCGACACCAGCCCGTCTGAAACCAGGCGGGCGTAACGCTGAAGTCTAGAATTGCACCCTCATCGTTCCAGAGGCCGTCACTGTTGCATGCGGTCACGCGGAAGGTGTAGGAGCCTGGGCTGAGGTTGGTGTAGACGGCTGTGCGTGCTGTAACCGGCTCGCTCCAGTCACGATCAAAACCATCGAGCCGATACCGGTATCTGACGCGCTCAGGATCGGAAAGACTCAATCCCGTGTAACCGAATGTGATCCTCTGCCGAGCGGATTCAATCCGGATCGGTCCTTGCGTGCTGATGGGACTGCCATCCGCCGAGACTGCATCGACGTGAACCAGTGCGGGCACGGAGCTGCGTGTAAGTCGACTAGGGTCAACGACGGAAAGGCCACGATTCATGGCAAACCAAACTCGCCCGAGTGAGTCGGCAAAAACAGATTGATCCCGCTTTACGCCTTCCACACCTTGTAGTCCGTCGGCCAGTCCGTACTGGTGCAGTGCGGCATCACTGAAGATGCCTCCCAGCAGCACCTTGCGATTGATGCGAAGCACGTGACGGGAGGTTGCGATCCAGAGCCAGCCACTTCTGTCTTCTGCAACTCCAAATATCTGCTCGCGCAGGACCTCCGGTGCGTAGCGGCGGACTTCGATACGATCCGAAACAAGAAAGGCGAGGCCGCCGGAGCTACCAATCCAGAGCACTCCCGCCGAATCTACGAAAAGGCAGTTCAGATCCGCAGAAGGCAGGCCGTCGCGGACTGTGAAGGCGCGCCACTTGCCTTTCGACAGGACGTTCAGTCCGTTGGGTGTGGCGAACCACATCGTGCCATCTGGACTTTCAGCAATCGAATTCACGGCGTTCGACGATAGGCCGTTTGCAGTGGTGTAAGTTGTGAAGCGACCGTTTCTGAACTCGCTTACTCCGCCGTTCAGGGTTCCCGCCCAAACCGTTCCATCGTTGCTCTCATAAACCGCGTAAACGCTGTTTTGAGCGAGTCCATCCGCTCGGGTATAAGTCTTCGACGTGATGGAGGCGCCGTGGTTACGCAGAAGCGTTAGGCCGCCCCGTTGTCTGCCGAGCCACAATTCGTCTTCGCGGCCTGAGATCGAATAGACAACATCGCCGGCCAGCCCTGCATTCCTCACGCTTCCAGTGCCCCCCGCTTTTGTCCAGTGCAGGCCGCCCTCGAGAGGAGCGAACCAAGTACGCCCCTTTGCGTCGACATAAACCGGTCCATTTTTATCCGATGGCAGACCATCGGCCTCCGAGTAGGTGACGAACGCACTATCCCGCAGACGCTCAATGCCGAGCCCGCTCCCCGTCCAAAGGTTCCCCTCCCGGTCTTCAAAAAGAGCAGTCACTTGCCGGCTGGGCCGCTGCTTGCGTTCCTCACTCGAAACGCCGTTGGAGTTGAACCGCAGGAGCCCGGCAGAAGTACCTAGCCAGATGTTTGAGTCGCGATCCCGCGTCATCGCGAGAACGTGGGCATGACTAATAGCGGGGGGCAGACCGGCCTGTGTAAGCCGCGTTCCATTCCAGCGCATAACTCCAATGTCGGTCCCTATCCACAACTCGCGGTTATCGAGGGCCAGCAGACAGTTAATCTTTGGTGTGAGCAATCCCTTCCCGACCGCCGAAATGCGCCCCTGGTCCACGTAGAAGAGGCCCCGATCTCGCGTACCCAGCCAAACTTTTCCGTCGGTGGTTTCAGCCATCGAAACAACCGGAGAGTGAGGCGCGGCGAAGCGGTGGATCGCCGCGCCCGCGGCCCAGTTGAGACGACTCGATAGATTGTCGGCGGCCTCGTCCGTTGTGGCAGCTTCAGAGTTTGCTAGTTGCACTGGCGACGTGAGGTTTCCAAACTTTCCAACACGATACGTGACCGTGCCAAGGGCGACGGATGAAAGAAGAACCGTACCGTCTTTTCGCCTGAGAACGGAAGTGACGCCGAACAACTCTTCCTCGCTGCCGGGCTCAAATTTTCCATCGTGGTAACGCAGAATCCTGGTGCTCTGCAAGAGGATCCACAGATTTCCGTCAGCGTCCGCCAAGAGTCCCTGAACGGGACCGATTGGGAGTGAGGTAGGGATCGCTTGCTCGAAAAGGTGGAAGTTCAATCCATCAAAACGAACCAGTCCTTTTTCTGTCCCGATCCAAAGATAACCGTCCGTGGTTTGAGCGAAAGCAGAAACAGACTCGGCTGGAAACCCCCTCTCGCTCCCCCACCGTTCGCGAATGTACTGTGAGATCGCTCGGTTAGGATCGATCGCGTGTGCCGGGCAAGCAAAGAACACGACCGCAAGTGCGGCTGTAACGCTCTTGTACCGCCAACGCCGCTGGGACCCGCCGATCATGGGAAGTATTCGAATTTCTCGACAACCACCTCACTCGCGTTTTGCAATGGGCTTCTGTCGCTGGGGATAACGTAGAACGACATTTGGAACCTTTCCTCACCCGGTGCCGGGACTCCCGAAGTGAAGACGTGTTGCGACAGGGCAGGCGCAGCCGCTTGGATCGAAGATCCCGGGATGGTTTTGAAGCTTGCCCGCCCAGATTCCCAATGCATGGAATGAGTTAGGGTGCCCGAAGGTGCCGTGAAGGGAACGACATTGCCAGGAACGTAGAAAGGCTGGATGCCATACTGCGCATTGTTCTTGCTGATGGGGTCGCCCCAGCGGCTAATCTCAACGTCCAATTCGCGATAGTGTCCGTCTCCTCCCGACATTTCATCGAAGGTATTCATGCTGAAGACCACCGCGGGCTCCAAGTGTGAGATGTCCCTGACCACGATGATGTAGGTTCCATAACCGAGACTGCGTGTGAGATCCACTTGCGCACATGTCCACGTGCCATCCTTTTTCTTCATGCGGAGATGCAGTGCTCCACCCGCATCCGTCCAAGCGTTATCGCTGTTATACAGATTGTTCAGTCCTCCGCGATCACTCGCAATCATGCGAATCTTCCAATCGTAACCGCTGAAATGAAGCGGCTTCGTGGGTGCGTACTGGATTTCGCCGACGCCCTTTGTGATCGCCACGGCAATGACAGAACCACCTTGGACGGGCGCCGCATCCATCGTGGGTGGCGGATGATAGCCCGGTTCGACCAATAGTGCGGCGTAGTCAAATCCTAGGTGGGTTGAAGTGCCCCAGGTAGAGTCGCCCTGAATTGGAATGAGTGGTTTGTCAGGCCACGGCTGGACCCACCAGGGTCCGCTCCTCGCATACACCACAATCTGCTGACCGGGACGCGCACCGGCAACACGGCCTGCGATGGTATCAACTCGTTCGCGGCCACCTTGCGCTGCTGGTGGAATCTTAGTGAATTCGATGGTGGGTCCGGCGAGAGTTTTGGGGGATCGGCAACCAATTAACAAAACTCCGAGGCACAGCAAGGGAACTAGGATGCTACCAAATGCCTTTAGGACTCGTGCCGGTCTGCCAGAAGACATCACGGCAGCGCGAATTCTTCGCCAACTCATCCATAGCGAACCCCGGTGTCCCATTGCTCACCAGCCCTCAAAACTACAAGGTAGGGGCCCTCGACGTGTATCCGGGCTGCTTCGATGTTTGGCGGAGTTCAATGGAAGAACTCCAAGCCCATCGAGCGGCATCAGCCAGGCTTGCGTTCCAATCGTGATCACACGCCGATTCTCAGATGCTCACGATAAGCCTCCACATATTTCTTGCTGGAGAACATTTATGAACCGCGTATGCTGAAGGATCGCTGAGTCTCTCAATAAGTCTGCCGCGGACGTGGGATGTCATGTTCTCTCATCGTTGACGCTACTCGATTCGCGGGTCTCGCGGACCATCGAAATCTCTAGCCAGAGCCCTGCAGTTTTCTACAGGCTTTGGAATACAATCGGACTTGCAGCAGGTCACGCCGAAGCGCGATGCTGACTGTACAAGTCTGATCGCTGGCATAAGTTCTTATCTTGGATGGGACCGTCGAACGGGCATCGTCTTCCGGAAGACGATGTCTCCGGGGAATACTAGCTTAATCTCAGTCCCAGCGCTAGTAGAGCTTCTAAGCGTGAGCTTGCCTCCGATGCGAGCGGCACGCTCCCGCATTCCTTGCAGTCCGAAGTGTCCGTCCTTCCCCCGATCCGCGATAGCAGGGTGAATTCCTGTGCCATTGTCACTGACGCGCAGGGTAAGGTCGTCAGCATATCCGAGCTCCACTTCCAATCGAGTGGCCCCCGAATGCGTACACGCGTTGTGGATGGCTTCGTAAGCGATGCGGTAAACTTCATCGCGGACGATAGGATGCATCTCTTTGGCATCGCCAACCACAGAAAAAGGGACTTCCACGGGACTCTGCATTCGACACTCTTCCGTCGCCCGCCTTAAAGCTTCCGCGAGATCGTTCCCATCTGTGGTTAAGATGCGCAGGGAATTCAGCGCTGCTCGTCCTTCCAGCGTAGCTCGTCCAAGCCAAACCGACAGCTGTTCCATGGCTCGACGCATACGGACGGGATCAGTGGATGGTTCCAAGGCATCATCCGCAACCAACTTGCTGCCTTGGACAGTTTGCAGGAAAGTGTCATGGAGGTCCCGCGCTATACGAGTGTGTTCTGCCAGGCGCTCATCGAAGCGGGCGCTGATGGATCTCGCAATCTGCCGCACTCGCAGGCGGTGGAGAACCGCTACAACGAAGATACCGGAGACAACGCAGAGAATTCGGAACCAGTTCGCCTGATACCATGCAGGCGCGATGCTGAAGTCCAAGGTTGCACCGGCCTCGTTCCAGACGCCCTCGTTATTGCACGCTATTACGCGAAATCGATATTTCCCGGGACCCAGTTGCGTATAAAAAGCTTCGCGACGCGTGCTCGCGTCCTGCCAATCGCGATCATGCCCGTCAAGTCTGTAGCGAAACTTCACCTTTTGGGGAGCGAGAAAACTCGGCGATGTGTAGCCAATTTGGAGATCACGAGTCAATGGCGGAAGTTGAAGATCTTCTTGTGGTTTATATTCCTTTCGGTCAGCAACAACGGCCTCGACATACACCGGCGGAACGATCGCGCCCCCAGAAAGACGCGCCGGGTCGATCATCTGAAGAACCACACTGTTCACAAACCACAATCGCCCATCGCGAGTTTTCGCCCCCGGATTAAAAGCGGTCGGTCCTGGTCGAGCTCCGTCCAGCGAGTCGAAAAGTTGCGATTGAACGATGGTGTCTGGATGAGCCCGCCATCGTTGGACCTCTGAGTCGGCAAGCTCCACAAATCCACAGAGAGTACTCAGCCACAAGTGCTTGTTATCGTCCCAAAGGAAGCCCGACACGACGTCACAGGGAAGTCCGTTTTCTTTGCTTAGGCGTTGAACCTTCCCTGCACGCAGCTCGAAAAGTCCCTCAGTGAATGCGCCGATCACTGAATCATCCGGCTCAACGGCGATCTGGTATGCCCAGGTATTGTGTTTCAGCCTCAAGGGAAATGTACGCACGATACCTTGCCGGAAAAGCGCCAAATCACCTGCAAGTGTGCTCAGCCAAATTCCGCCCTTCGGGTCGGCCGCAATGGCATGCGCAGCCGGAACCTGAGTCCCGGAGAATTCCTCAAGCACCTTGAAATCGCGGATGCGGACGAGTCTTCCTTCAGCTCCCCTGCACTCCGCCCAAATATTGCCATCAACATCCTCGGCGATCCAACTACCAAGCCTAGCGGGCGGTGGTTAGGTTCGGGGATGCGCCGGAAACGACCGTCTTTATATATGAAAAGTCCATCGTCAACTCCAACCCACATGTTGCCTGCGCGGTCTTCGAGCAATGAAGTAACTTGGCTACCAGGCGCGCCAACTGAGGAAATGGTCCCGTTTCGAATGGAATCGAGAGAATTGTTGTTAGACACCCAGACCGTCCCGTCTCTGGCGGCCATAACCGAAACGGCCGCGTCTTGTCTAAGCCCCTCTGAGGTCGAAAAGGTAGTGACCGGAAGATCCCGAAAATTGTCAATACCATTGGACGTGGCCGCCCAGACTATACCGTCGTCGCCTTCGTACAGATCAAAGACGGTGTCGCTGGATAAGCCGTCCGCTCGTCCAAAATGGTCGACCGCTTGGCCGTGAATGCGGTAGATGCCGTTCCCATACGTTGCTATCCAGAGGTTCTTATCGGAATCTTTGATCATCGCCTCGATAGTGAGCTTACTTCCTTCGAAGTTTGGCAGAACAAGCGGCGTCAGAACACCATTGCGGAATTTTTCAAGCCCAAGTCCCGGCCCCGCCGCCATGATTCCGACCAATAAGGAACCGTCGGAATTCTCCACAAGACTGCGGATGCCGACTTGCCCCGCGTTTGATCTCAGTTTCTGAGGGCTGTAGATCTCAGAGGCTGCACCCATTTTCCAATGGAGCAATGACGTGTCGCCTCCGATCCAAAATCCTCCTTTCCCATCAGGGATGAATGAATACGCGGTGTGAATCGTTATACCCTCTGCCTTCCCGAAGCAGCGGATTCTCGTATCCGTTGCTTGACATAGAACTCGGTCCGGATTCCGGAAAGAAAGGGCCCACACAGATCCGTCAGAATCTTTATAGATGCCGCTAATTCCCTGAAGATCGTATTGGGAAATCAGGACATTGTCCTTGACGTGAGCGAGCCCGCTTCCAGTGGCAATCCAAAATTCTCCCGCCCGCACACTGATGATGTGTTTTGGTGTAGAAGCGATCGGAGCCGACCAGGGAGTAAAACGGACGCCGTCAAAACGCCACGCGCCGCTAAGGCCGGCTACCCAGAGATATCCGTCTTTTGTTTGTGAAATCCAAAACGGAGTGTTCGGCAAAAACCCGTCCTGTATTCGCCACGCAGTATGCGCGTATTGGGTCAGGCGTTTGTTCGGATTCAGTGCTTGAGCCATGCTTAACGTGAGCCACAGCGATAACACGCAAACAAGAAACGACCGAGGAACGTGGAAGTCCCGCGCTCTCGAGGTGCACATAACGCGGGGAACGTGGGATCGACATCGCCAACCATGGCGCTCTTTCTCCCGAAGAACATACACAACCACGGATGCTGCAAGATCGCCGAGTCTCTCAATAAGTCTGCCGCGGACGTGGGATGTCATGTACTTTCATCGTTGACGCTACCCGATTCGCGGGTCTCGCGGACCATCGAAATGCCTAGCCAGAGCCCCGTAGTTTTCTACAGGCTTTGGAATGCAATTGGAGTTGCAGCAGGTCACGCCGAAGCGCGATGTGACTGTACAAGTCTGGTCGCTGGCATAAGTTCTTATCTTGGATGGGACCGTCGAACGGGCATCTTCCGGAAGATGATGTCTCCGGGGACTACTAGCTTAATCTCAGTCCCAGTGCTAGTAGAGCTTCTAAGCGTGAGCTTGGCTCCGATGCGAGCGGCCCGTTCTCGCATTCCTTGCAGTCCGAGGTGTCCAATCCTTCCCTTATCCGCGATAGCAGAGTCAATCCCTGTGCCATCGTCACTCACACGCAGGACGAGGTCGTCAGCATATCCGAGCTCCACTTCCAATCGACTTGCTCCCGAATGTGTACACGCGTTGCGGATTGCTTCGTAACCGATGCGATGAACTTCATCGCGGACGATGGGATGGATTTCTTTGGCATCGCCAATCACTGAAAATGTAACTGTCATGGGGCTGGGGATGAGGCCGTCTTCGGTCACGCTCCGGAGAGTATCAGCTAGGTCATTGCCCTGCGTCGTCGCCGTGCGCAGGGAATTTAGCGCTGCCCGTCCTTCCTGCATAGCTCTTCCAAGCCAGAGGGACAGCTGCTCCATTGCTCGACGCATGCGGACGGGATCGGTGGACGGCTCCAGCGCATCATCCGCAACCAGTTTGCTGCCTTGGATGGTCTGGAGGAAGGTGTCGTGGAGGTCCCGTGCCATGCGAGTGCGTTCTGCCAATCTCTCATCGAAGCGTGCGCCGATAGATTTCGCGATCTGCCGCACTCGCAGTCGATAGATAACCCATACGATGAAGACACCGAAGACAATACAGAGAATTCGGAACCAGTTCGTCTGATACCAGGTAGGCGCGATGCTGAAGTCCAAGGATGCGCCTGCCTCGTTCCGGACGCCATCGTTATTCGACGCGATCACGCGGAACTTATAGTTACCGGGACGAAGGTCACTATAGGAGGCCTGCCGCCGTGTTCCTGGCTCCTGCCAGCTTGTATCGCGGCCCTCCAGCTTGTAGCGAAAGCGCACTTTCTGTGGAACTACAAAGCTCAGTGCCGTGTAGTCAATTTCGAGATCACGCGTGAGCGGAGGAAGACGAAGATCTTTCGGTCGGCAATAACCTCTTCAACATGCACCGGCGGAGGCAGTGCATTCCCACTCAGATGACCCGGATCACTGGAAACTCTTCTTGAACTTTGAAATCGTGAATGCGACTGAGCGTCCCCAGTGGCTCAGACCACCTTCCATCCCGATCCACAGACTCCCATCGCGTGCCCCCAAAAGAGAGCCGATATCAGAGGACGGCAGATATTTTCCATCTGGAGAAGTCCACGGAACGAATCGAACCCCATCGAAGCACAGCAAGCCGGCCCGCGTTCCAATCCACAAATATCCGTCGGTGGTTTGTGTAACGGCAAATGGACTGCCGTTAAAAACTCCGTCCTGAATCCTCCAGGCGGTGTGTCCGTATTGGGAGATGTGGCGTGACGGATCGACTGCCCAGAGCGAGCTTACTGCGAAAAGAAACAACAAAAGGGAAAGAAAATGAGACCGCGGAATAGTCAACATCTCTGCTCTCGGAGCAGAATCTGCACGGCGCTTTCGAGCGGGCTCATGGCTAACCTGAGCTCCTTCTCCCGAACAACATACATACACCGCAGATTGCCGCAAGATAGCCGAGTCTCTCATAAACCTCGGTGCGGACGCTGGGATGCGTTTTACCCGCACTCTTGACGTTACCGGCTTCGCAGCTTTCGCGGAACCTCGAAACCTACAGCCACGTCCTGCGGTTTTCTACAGGTCTCGGAATGCCATCAGATTTGCAGCAGACCGCGCCGAAGCGCGATTGTGACTGCGTGGGTCCGATCGCTGGCCTGAAGCTTATCCACGAGGTTCTTGATGTGGAAGTTAACCGTAGTCTCCGCAATCGAGAGATGATCCGCAATCTGCTTGTTGCGATAGCCGTCTCGAATAAGTCGAAGAACCTCCAACTCCCGTTTCGTAAGGTCGTCGTCACCAAGATGCTCGGCGAGACGGGCCGCCACCTCGGGAGGAACATGACGTCTGCCAGCGTGAACCGATCGGATCACGCCCAGTAACTCATTTTTTGGCATGCTCTTGAGTATGTATGCCGACGCTCCCGCACGCATTGCACGCTGGATGTCGCCGTCGCCATCGGAGGTTGTCAGCATGATGATATGAGCTTGTGGAAACTCCCCGCGAATTGCGATGAGCGCGTCGGTGCCGTCGGTGCCAGGAAGCCGAACGTCCATCAGGGTGATGTCGGGGCGATGACGACGAAATTCGGCTACAGCCTCCACGGCATTCGACACCTGGGCCACGAGAAGCATGTCCTGTTGAGAGCCGATGATCGTAACCAGTCCCTCGCGGAAGACCGGATGATCCTCGACACTCAGGATACGAATCGGCTTAGCCTGAACCATTGTGATGGCCCCATTCCGGCAATTGTAATGGTTTGTTTGAGTTCTGGCTAAAGCTTTAATCTGATGTACAGAAATCCGCCGGCTGAGTGATACGGATCTCTCCATCGGCACCTCGCCGATAATTACTTCCAGTTTTGCCGATCACCCGGGGTCATCCTGCTAGAGCCACGTGTCCTTCCGGAATTCAATGGATGCAGTTGGGCGCCGTGGCAATCCATCGCCGTTTCTAAATCATGTTGACATTTCTAATGCATATGTTCCTTGTCTACCTGCTCGATCCTTTTTCCACAAAAGTTTGTCTGTTACATCTAACCTGCAGAAAAATACAGGATCAATGCTGTGGTTTCCGGGGTTTTCATAACCTCGTAACCCCTGTAGCTTCTCACTATGAGCAAACCTCACGTGCAAGAATTCCGAGAGAGCCGTGACTGACAAAATTGCCAGTCGGCGTCATCGGCGACAGTAAACATGTCGCCCTCGGTCAACGTAGAGGAATCTAAAGGATGACGGATTCGGTCAGGTTCTAGAACAGGGTGCTACGTCGGCGGGCATTGAGACAAGCAGCCCATTCGGACGTTTACTATGCCTCGAGCGCAGTCGATCGGCCTAACTCCATTTGGGGTGTTCCGGCACCAACGTACCGAAACGAAACACAATTTGTACCAAAACGTGACTGCCCGAGCACGACATGCAACCGTGAATTCATTAATCTCCGTTCACAGGGCACGGGGCTGGGGAAAAAGTGGGGATGGGGGCACAGGGATCAATCTAGAGCGCGCCGTCTCCGGGATAGCGAGGACCAGATGAGTATCGCTGAGTTTGGACTGAGACCGCAGGATTCTTTTACGGATTCGCTACCAAAGATGCGGTTGGCGCGGCCGTTGGCGGAGTCTGAGACGCAGGCTAAACAATACGAAGCGTTGTCGCGCCTGTCCATGTCTCTTGCGTCTTTGACGCCGGAGGACTTGTCGCGCAATCTCGCTGCTTTGCTGCATCCACTGCTTGATTTTGATTTCCTCGATGTCATCGTTTTCAAAGAGGGAACCTGCGAAGTGCTCTGGCACTCCGTGGGAGCCGGGCAGTTTACCCCGGCAGATGTTCCGATCGAAGAAACGACATTTTGGTGGGTTCAGCAACAGCAGGAGGTGTTGTGCATTGCAGACTGGAAGCGGGATGATCGGTTCGCTGTGCGGAGAGAGGCGCTGAAGAGAATGGGATTCGAGTGTCGTTCTCTCTGCCGATTGCCGTTGCGCACGCCGCATGGGTCGCTCGGAGTATTCAGCATTGCCAGTTCGCGACCGCACGACTATTCGCACGAGGAAGTACGCTTCTTGTCGCGGGCAGCGGACCATGTTGCCTTGGCGGTATCCCACGCCTTGAGCCGTGAAACGTCGCGCCGAGCGCAGTTGGAACTGGGCGTACAGAGTGCGCGGCTCAAGCTGCTCGTCGACCTGACCAACGGTGTGATAGCTAATTTGCAGGTAAATGATCTTTTGAGAGAAGTGACGCTGGGCACCCGGCGAGTCATCCAGTCAGATTTTGCCCTGGTTGGACTCTTGGATTCCGAGAGTGGCCGGCTGGGCGTAAAAGCTTGCGACATGGCTGAGGGCGCCATGCTCGCCAGGGAGGCACTCGACTCATTGGGCGAGATGTTTGGCGCTCGCGTTTTCTCCACCGGCAAGCCCTGGGTGGGAAACTCCGAGGGGTCGGACCAACTGGGTGCGGAGGGCGATCCCAAGTGCGGAGTTGCCGGCTTCAGGAACAGCTGTGTTGTTCCACTTGCGGGCCGAGACCGGACGCTGGGGATTCTCGCTCTCGGCAAGCACGAAGACGCCCCTTATACCGGGGATGAAATCGATTTCCTCTTGCAAGTGTCGAGCCAGGTAGCCGTGGCGGTTGAAAACGCACTGGTTTACGGAGAACTGCGAAAGCTAAAGAACAACTTTAGCGAAGAGCGAGTATGCCTCGAGGATGAGATCTGCAGCGAGCTGAACTTTGAAGAAATCGTTGGGAGAAGTGCGGTCCTGCAGCGCGTGCTCCGGCAGGTCGAAGTCGTGGCCCCTACCGATTCCGGTGTGCTGATCCTGGGAGAAACAGGCACTGGCAAAGAGTTGATCGCCCGAGCGATTCATAATCTGAGCTCACGGCGGGATCGCCCGTTCATCAAGCTGAACTGTGCCGCACTGCCCGCAGGATTACTGGAGAGCGAGCTTTTTGGGCACGAAAAGGGTGCATTCACCGGCGCCATCATGCGCAAGGCTGGCCGCTTTGAGGTTGCGGAAAAGGGGACGCTGTTTCTGGATGAAGTGGGCGACATTCCACTGGAATTGCAGCCGAAATTGTTGCGGGTTTTGCAGGAGCACGAATTTGAAAGGTTGGGAAGCACTCGCACTCAGCAGGTGGATGTGCGTGTGATCGCGGCCACACACCGGGACCTGAAGCAGATGGGGGAAGACGGGACGTTCAGAAACGACTTGTATTACCGATTGTACGTTTTCCCTCTACCCTTACCGCCTTTGCGCGATCGACGTGAGGATATACCGATCTTGGTGCGCCATTACGTGGACAAGTACGCCAGGCGAATGAACCGGCGTATAGAAACCATTCCTTCCCACGCCATGGAAGTCTTCGCAAACTATTCGTGGCCGGGAAATGTTCGTGAATTGCAAAACTTTATTGAGCGGGCGGTGATCTTGTCGCCCGGGAGCGCTCTTCGGCCGCCCCTGGTGGAACTGAAACAGGCGGCCCTACCGAGCCCGAATTCAAAGCTGAGCACTCTCGAAGAGGCCGAACGCGAACAGATCGTCCGTGCGATTCGGGCATCCAACTGGGTCATCGGCGGGCCAAACGGCGCCGCAGCACGACTTGGGATGAAACGGACGACCCTGGCGTATCGAATCCGTAAGTTAAACATTTCCGTTCGTCCGCAGTGATTCGCGGGCCATTTCAGCGCTGGAAGATGGCGGCATCCACTCTCGTAATTGGTGCATAATGTGGCGCAATTCAAACGACAACACGAAAAGATTCGCTGATACATGAAATCGCAGGACAGGCAGTCAATCACCAAGCTCATTGCTTGCGAGGCTGCCACGCTCGAGGTAGATTTCATATGCTCGCAGTCTGATGTCTTCGACGCCCGACGCCAGTAACGCCAGCAACTTGGAGCGGACGCGTCGACCCACCTGGGCGTGTGAAGTATGCAGCGGCAAGGTTCGGTGTTAAAGGTCTTTCAGAGAGGTCGGGCCGCTTGGCATAAAGGTCACAATCGTTGAACCGGGCGGCTCTCGAACCGACTTCGCGGGATCTTCCACGCAACTTCGCGAAGGCCGGCCGGAGTATGACTCGACCGTCGGCGCTACCGTTTTCAGCGTGATTACGACGGCAAGCAACCGGGCGACCCGATAAAAGCCGCGGGGGCGCTCCTATATATTGCATCGCTATCTGAACCGCCGCTGCGGTTGTTGCTAGGAAGTGACGCTTACCAATCGGCTGAGAAACACGCAATGCAAATCTCAGCGGCCGACAAAGAGTGGAAGGATCTCAGCATCTCGACCGACCGGTCCTTGTAGCCGGAGCGATGAAATTTCGGCAGCGCATTCGGGATGGAAACTGCGACTTCACGGCGCGATGTAATTAGAGCCAGTGCAATAGCAGCCATGGCAGGAGCCCCAAGAGTTTGGAGGTAGGAAATCATGAGAGCATGCTGAGATGCTCGGCCTTGCGCGCTTGTCTCTTTTGCATTGTGTCTCGGATTCGGTCGGTTGGCACTACCCGGAGCAGCACAGCAGAGTGGCCCAAGTCCACGATGAGAAATATCCAGAAAACCCGACCAAGCAGGAGAATGCGCCGTCGAAACCTGCAAGGCTCGGCCAGTTGCCGATTGAGTGGATCATTGGACCATACATTCCGGTACAGGAGCAACTCGAAGCTTTGTCGAATGCGCAGCGATGCCAGATTTATACAACCGGAGGATGCCGGATGTGGGGACCGACAGATTGTTTAGGCGCTGCATGCTACGAAGACTAAATCAATTATGAACCCCGCATCCCTCTCCGCCCTCGCTGCGCTCTCCGGTTCTGCTGTCGGTGGGTTGACTTCCTTCCTAAGCTCGTGGCTCGGCCAAAGCGGCCAGATCAAGTCGCAGCAATTCCTCAACGACAAGGGTCGTAGGCAGGAGCTGTACCGTGAGTTCGTTGATGAGGCATCGAGGTTATATATCGACTCGCTCACGCGCGACACACCCGATCTAACCAGACTTGTTCCCCTCTACGCTTTGATCAGTCGGATGCGGGTCCTATCATCGCAGAAGGTGATCGAAGAAGCCGAAAAAGTCGGACAACTGATCGTGCGATCATACCCTGAACCCAATAAAACATTTGCTGACCTCCGTGCGATGATCAGTGAACACGCATTCGATCCTTTGCGGAGTTTCTCCGAATCGTGTCGCGAAGAATTGGAAAGGCTGAAATAGAATGGCTGGATCGACGGCTACTTCCGGAAGACTACTCTCCGTCGCAGTCATTGGAGTTCGCTTGGTTTGCTGCAACGGTTAACGGGTCGAAGGGAACTTGCTCCTTCATGCCAAGGATTCGCGGGGTTGCGGGACCTTGGTAACGGCGAATGGACGCAGTTTCTCGGTGTCGAAGCGAGCAACATCCTGGGCGCTGCGGTCAATCTGGCACCAGGGAAGGAGCAGAACTGCAGTCATTTCGTGCTGCTCGCAGGGCGGTATGCAAAACCGCTCGTTTCTCGGTGAGGTTAATCTTCTCCCCGCGAAACATGGCGTCGATTCGTTCCCGGAGGCGCGATTCCTCGGCGAGTTTTATCAACAGCTCGAGTGTTCTGCCCGTGATGCGATTCTTCGACTAGTCGAGATAAAGGCTAGGGCGTCGGCGGCCAGACGCGTGCCCCGCTTGGATCGTCCTCAAAGAGCTGTCGCAGGTGTACTTCCCGGATCGGCTTATCGTGGGATCCGAGGTCCTTCCATGCCTGCCGCTTGACCGCTGGCCGCCTAGTCTTTGTTTCTGAGCGTACTGCCATGTTCATCGTCCCTTCGCGTACTCTGCGTACTTGAAATCAAACCTCTAATGCGCAGACTTCGTAGTGTTGGCCTCGATCATGGACCTCTGGCTTCATCCACGCCTTGTCGGAAGTGTGTTCGGGGGCAAGAGGGCGTATGCGTGGCTAAGCACTCTCGTCCAAGCATTTGCGCCTCTTCCCAGTGCGCACGGTAGGAATGGGGCTGGGTCCTTCCAGGCCCAGGCATTTAGAGGCTTACTTCTCGAACAGCAAGCCGCTCGACTTTCAATGAAGTAGCGAGGAGACGGTCAAGGTTTGGCAGATGATGGACAGATGACTGCCACGAATCTCAGCCCGACAAAGCCAGCGGCGGGATCGAAGCGGGATTAGCGGAACAAGGGAGTTGAGAAGAGCCTTCGATTGACCTTTAGCGAGGCATCGCAGCACCGGCATTCTGTGGCAAGAGAACAAGGCGAGGTCATGGATTCTGGATCGCTGGTTCCTCTAGCCGCAGATCCTGCCGCATACCGCATGGACTGTCTGTCAGCCAGTCGAGTTTTCCGAGCTTCCTGTCTCCGACTGTGTCATAGTGTCCCTTTGACCCGGGCGGAGTCAGGCCAGGCAATGCCACCATCACCGTCATTTCCCAGGAGCCGATTTCCGGACAGCTCCGAACACCCCACGTCGCGGGGGTGGCATAGACTGTAGAAGTGCAAAAGTTTGGGATCAAAAACTCCGGAAACAGCGCTTGCGATATTGTCCCGGCAAAACCACCCGTCAGTCGGTAGTTTGCACTCAATGGTCGTAAGTGGACCTATTCAGCGCGCTCCAGGCAGCTAAAGAATCCATATAGTCTCTCCAATGAACAATTTTTCTGTTCTCAATCGTGATGACCGAAATGAGCCTGTTGTCATAGGGCGGACCGCCCGAGAGAATTTTGCCGTGCACTTCGTATTCGAGGATCACTACGCGACTATCCTGCGAGCGATGCACAACAAGTGCGTCGCCGGAGTGAAGCTTGATCGTCTTGCCGTATCCCGAGAAGCTAGCCATCAGGTTGGCTCGTCCTCGAATCGTCAGCGGCCAACCGGGAAAGCGATATCGGAACTCGAAGAATGCGTCTTCGGCGATTGTGTCGAAATAATGGTCACCATCAACGAGTCCGCGTAAGCCTTCCATGACGACTTCGAAGAAAGGATTGAGAGCCTCAAAAACCTCGTATTCGCCTTTCGGCATCACCATCTCCTTTCAGTTCACGGACCATCGCCCGGAAAAGGTCAAGTGCTCCCGACTCACACTCCTTCGAAACGGAGTTGTGGGAAATGCCAAACTGGGGTTCGCCGCGGCCCATCCGTAGCCCGAAACTCGAATAGCCACCTCACTCACAACTGGACTCTTAGGCGATAAGCGCGATCTGTTTTGCCTATCCACAAGTCTAACCCAGCTCGTCGCGGGGTCCTTTGATCGGCTCAACTTCACTGCAACGCCCGTTGGTGGAAACACACCCAACGGTCAAACATGAAATGGAGGAAATATCAATGACCATTGAGAATGCTGGAGAAGCCCAGGGAATCAGCAACTTGCTGATTCTGGCGCTGCCTAAGCTCGCTCACTTCAGATCAAAGAAGTGGGCCACTTTCTTGCCTGCGTCTTCGGTGTAGTAAATGGCGACCTTTGAGCCTTTGGCAGTTGTCCTCGCGAGGTCCTTTCCCGCATCCTCACTCGCGTGGTCGGTCAGCTGGAATGTTTGCTTCGTACCTTTTCCGGTATCGACAACCAGTTTCTTTCCTCCGCGATCGAGTTCGGTAACCGTACCCCTGGCGGTCTTCAATCCGTCTTGACCGACCTTGTCAATTTCCACTGCCGTATCCTCAGTCCCACGTTTGGTGTAGTGAGCCACGACCTCGCTCCCTTCAGCCAAGCCGTGCCAGGAATCCTTCGCAGCCGGGGCGGAAAGTTCTGCACCATGGACCGCTGTCCCGTCGAGAAAATGCAGCGAGTGGCGGGTGCCATCGGCAGTCTTCACAACGACGGTCTTTGTTCCCGAATCAATTCTGTCGACGGTTCCATGCACGGCACTCACTACATCATCCGCAGCGTATGCCGCGGAGACGAGTGTTATTGCGAGAGCAACTTTTGCGATGGTCTTCATCTTTCTTGAACGCTCCTATCATTGAGTTCTTACGATCCACCCTTTTTGCCACTGCACGTTCCCTTCCACGAAAGACATGCAGAGAGAATTGATTGAAGTAAAGGATTTTTCGCAGGGTTAGCCTGTTGGGCAGGCTGTCAAGTAGTGCGAGCGTACGCTGATCGATATGACGGCGTCATCCGGACAGCCTCAGGGTCTTCTGCTATCGGAGATGGAACCAGATTGGCGCGCACCGCATAACAATGTAGAACCAACTCGCGACGATTTGTCATTTGGCATGTCGATTGCTTTCTACTCATGGTGCAACCCTACAAAACTATGTGAGCTGATTCGAGGAGGACCTAAGAGATCACACAAGACTTCATTCGTAAACGTCTTACGCAGCGGTACATGCAGTGCGACCCGACAGGCCCTGGAAGCAGTACAGATCGGGAACGACCTGATTGCATTCTATCCGCAGGAGATGCACCGTCCATAGCCGTATGTTATCTTGTTCGACCCGGCAAGTGGCAATCTCAGGCGTCTCGATCTGAAAGCCGCAAAGTGACACGTCGTCTCCCTGCCGCCGTTTTCTGGAGCAAGCTGTTTGCGATCCGCTGCAACGATCGCTTCCCAAGGGCCACCGGACCGATGTTTCCCTGGAAACGTGATGAGTCGCATGCGGATGCATTCCGGCCATTGAGTCTTGTTCCGAGAGATTTTCCCGAGCATAGCCGGCTGTTGAACAGGCATGCTCAGCGTCGCAGCACAAGTTTGTCTGAGCACAGCCGCTATACTGAAGTCGCACCACGGACGGGGCGTTTGCGGCGGACGATCTTCACGCACTCTTCGCATGTCTAAAGGCGAAGGAGAACCTTGATATGGACACACTCTCCGGGGTGGCAGAACTAGACCGCCGGTTCGGAATTCTGGGGGTCGCCAGCGTTCGCGAAGGTAATGGCGCGATTCCGCGGGTACAGATAAATTCTCCCCTTGGCGAGGGTGAGATGTACTTGCACGGTGCACAAGTAACCTCTTGGAAGCCTGCGGGCAGCGACGAGGTGCTTTTTCTGAGCGCGAAATCGCGGTGGACGGATGGTCAAGCGATCCGAGGCGGGATCCCCATCTGTTTCCCTTGGTTTCGCGCCAAGGTTAATGATCCCCAGGCTCCGGCACATGGGTTCGTACGTACAAGAACTTGGCAGCTCGAATCCATTCTCGAGCAAGATGCCGCGGTCGTCGTCAGCATGGCTACGGAGAGCGATGAGCACACTCGGCGCTGGTGGCCGGGAGAATTTCGACTCGTTCATCGCGCTACTTTCGGCTCTTACCTGAAGCTGGAGCTTGTTTGTACTAACACAGGGACAACACCCCTGTGCTTCGAAGAAGCCCTCCACACCTACAACCGAGTTGCAGATGTCCATGATGTGCGCCTCCAGGGTCTGGATACAGCGTCCTTTCTGGACAACACTGACTCGAACCGAGAGGACACGCAACGTGGTGACGTCACAATCGGCTCTCAGACTGACAAGGCATACCTGGATACCGAGAGCACGATCGATCTGTTGGACTCGCATATGCGGCGTCGGATCTGCCTGAGAAAGGACAACTCCCGCACTACCGTGGTGTGGAATCCTTGGCATGAAGGAGCCGCGGGGTTGCGGGACCTTGGTAACGGCGAATGGACGCAGTTTCTCGGTGTCGAAGCAAGCAATATCCTGGGCGCTGCGGTCAATCTGGCACCAGGGAAGGAGCACAGAATGACTGCTATTCTCAGCGTGGAGAAGTTCTAGCCTGATGATCTGCTGCGCTCGCTTGCAGCAGAATTTCCATTTGCACAAGTCCCGTCGAATTCTGCTAAGAAGCGTGACAAAAGAATCCCGAGACAATGATTGCTCGGAGCCCAGACTGGTCCGTGTTATCCCTTCAGCGAAGACAGCAACCCTTGCCTTCTTTGGCAGTTGACAAATAGTTTTTGACGCCGCCGATCCACTTGCTGATCGCGACCCAAATCCATGACCGCCGAGCATCTTCCATTCAGTGACTTGGGCGACCTTCGACTTCCAGCGGCCTTTGGGCCGACAGTTGCTTCCTGTACCCGGCGCGCAAGTCATTGGGACATCATGCTCAAGATCACTGTCGTCGAAACCCCGACCGAACAGCGGCTCGTACTGCACGGTAAACTCGTGGGCGCATGGATCGGGGAGTTACAAAGAGTCTGGGAAAATCTGCGCCAGCAACTTGGCAATCGGAGCCCCGTCGTCGACCTCAATGATGTGACGCTGATCGATGACAGTGCCGATCGCCTGCTCGCGGGCATGTTGGAACACGGCGCAGAACTCGTCGCCAGCGGCGTGGCGAATCGCTGGCTGATTCAGGCTTTGAAAGCGGGAAAGACACGGGTCGCCGTAAGGGCGCTGCGGCCACACCTCGCGGCTCTCTCCCACACCGTAGACGTTGAGCGCAACGAGGTGACCACGATAGCAGAGGGAACCGTCACGCTCCAGGAGGTACTCGCTCACCTCCACCGCGAGGAGAGCGATTCGGCGCTACTTTGCCGGGAGTTGATCGATGCTCGGCACGCAATCGTGAAGCTTTCTTCGTCCGACGTTCACGAGATTGTAGAACTGTTGCGCTCCCTTGCCCGCAGCCGCCGTCTGGGCCGAACCGCGGTTGTGGTCTCTACCGATGTCGCCTACGGGATTATGAAAATGCTCCAGATTCTGGTCGAAGACGTGTGCGTGGTGCAGCCTTTTCGTGATCTGACAGCGGCAACTCTGTGGCTACGCGACCGAGCTCGATAGTAGAGTCCACCTCGTTAGGTGGTTGCCGTCTCGGCTAGGCTGGATGGCGCCTTCACGGTGACGTCCGGATCGCAGTGAACGCCTCCCTCTGTTAGCTCGGGACCGGCGCACACACGCCAGATCACATGCATTGATGCCATCAGAGGTACGGCGAGGTAAATGCCAACGATTCCTCCGATCTCGGCACCGACCAGCAGCGCGAAAATAGCCGCCAAAGGGTGGATCTCCAGGTGACGTCCCATGATTCTCGGCGAAGCGACATAGTTCTGAATCACTCTCCAAATGCATAGCAAAGCCGCCATCCAGATCCAGTGCGAGTGATTCACAACACCAACGCTGACAATCGCAGCGAATGTGCTCATCCAGCCAACTGCCGGAATGAACTCCAACATCCCTCCCAACGCGGCCAACGCGAGAGCATATGGAAATCGCAGAAGGAGCATGGCCGCAGAATAGAACACGAAAGAAAGAGCACAGAGAAGTACCTGGGCCCTTATATATTTGGTGAGCATGATGTGCAGTTCGTTCGCTACGGCACGAATCCCCGGGCGTCGGTTCAACGGGAAGAACACCTGGATGAAAACATCCGCGATGTGGCCGCCGTCGCGCAAGAAAAAAATTGCCAGGACAGGAATCAGGAACAACCAACCCAGCACCTGCGCAGCATTGGAAAGGTAACGATCTACCCCTCGTACCAGCCCCTGGATGTCCTCTCTGTGCCTCGCCAGGAAGGCCCTGAAGCAAAATTCTTGTGGCTCGCTCCAACCGTACTTCCCTCCCAGTTCGGTCGCGATGTCTCCGGTCGAGAGGCCGTCGAGCAAGACAGGCACTTCATCCACCAATTTCAAGGTGTTTCTGGCAGCCCGGTGCAAATGCATACCCCAGCACTGCCATCAGAATCACTAAGGCGAGATATACTTCCACCACTGCGGGCCCTCTTAAATCTCTGAAAAACAAGGAATGCCGCTGCAAGAACTTGACCACGGGATCAATCAGGTGCGCGAATAATATGGCAAAGACGAAGATCAGAATAATGCGCCGAGCACTGTAGACGGCCGCGCACACAGCAGCAAAGAACAATACAGTCAGCAAGATGTCAGCGGTGTGGCGCTCGGGGAATGCCATCTTTGGTCGTCTGTGCTCGAGAAAACTAGCTGGAGCGGCTCCGCGCACGCCCACGGGCTCCCGCTCACATCAGCCCAGTGCGCACGGAGCATGCTTGCAATCACATTGAACTTCCGTTTCCCGCACACCGTCGGAGTCGAAGCAATAATCACTGCCAGTCTTGCTCCTGACTCCCCACCACGCATTCCACGCGGCGTAGGCACACTTGCGTTGATCTGGAGCACTCATGCTTCCACCTCTCGTCTCACGTGGACTCAGTAGAAGATCATGCAAACCGGATGCCACATCTCTGAATGAACAAAACCTCGCACCATGTTATGTGCTCACTCCTTGATCGTCAGTTTCAACGTTCGCGCGGCAAGCCACTCTAAGGGCATGGCGAGTCATCGTCATAAGCCAACCCTTCGTTCCGACCTGTCCCCGTGCCTCGCAGGCGGGACAACGTCTCCCAGAAATGTCTGTTTGCCTGTGGCGTGACGAACCGTTTGTCAAGAGACGAAGAATCCGGACCATGCGAAACAGAGAAACCCCTTTCAATCCGCGAATTTGGTCCTGGCACCGGGAATGCAGTATGCCCGTGCGAACAAGGGTGCGCGTATGAGGCGTCGAAACTGGCCACGATCAAAAGTGGACTGCGAAGAGCGTTGCCGGAGATCAGCCAGCACGTTCTCAACGAATCAATGAATGCTGACCGGCGGTTGCCAATCTATTCAGGAAACGAGACCACGATCTCGCGGGAAACCTTTCTCGCCTCTCTTAATAGGTTGGATGTATTTCATCGAACTGTTCTATTGCTGCGGCTCTATGGAGGATATCGTGCGCACGAGGTATCTCTGCTATTGCGTCTCCAGCGGAACGCGATTCAGCAAAGGGATGATCCATGCGCTTCTTGCCCTGGTGTCCTGCCTCACTGGATCAGACGCAGACGATCTCCATGTGAGGGATATTTTGCCGGCAGCACAACCGACGCAGAATATGGGGCGGAACCACAATTAGCGGACCCATCCGCGGCGGCTGCACCGTGTGCGAGGAGCCATTAAGAGATGTCAAAACGAGCGGTTTTAATCCCAATCGGAATACTCTCGGTGGCCTTGATCCTTTTGTTCACGATACGTGGCTGCTGGACCTCATGGGAGGGGAACAATATTGCACAGCGCACGGATGACGCCTACGTGCGTGCCGACATGACGCCTATGAGCACCAGGGTATCGGGCAGTGTGAAGAAAATGGATGTCGGAGACTTTGAATCGGTAAAGCCCGGACAGACTCTTGTCGAACTGGAGGATGCGGATTACCGCGCGGCTCTTGCCGAAGCGGAAGCGGCGCTGGCAGGCGCTCAGGCGCAATTCGAAGACAACCAGGCTGCGAAGCGGATTCAGGATGCGAAGATCGAGAATGCGGAGACCGTCATTGCACAATCGAAGGCCGCAGTCACTGTCGCGCAGGCTGGCGCAGCGACTGTTCGGCCAGATGTGACAAAGACCGAATTGGAGCTGAAGCGCCAGGAAGCCCTCTTCGAGTCAAAGGCCACGACCCATCAGCAACTGGAGCAGGCAGAAGCGGATGCTACGCGGTTTTCAGGCATGCTCGCAAGCCGGGAAGCCGATACCGAGCGCGCACAAGCGGCGCTAACAGGCAGCCAGACGCTTCTCGAAGCCGAAAAGAGGCAACGCGCGGCACTCGATACGCGAGATGGCTTATACAAAGCAGATATTCAGGCGAAACAAGCCGCGATTGTCGTGGCCAAGGTAAATCTTGGTTACACCCGGATCGTCGCGCCCACAGCTGGGTCAGTTGGTGAACGGCATGTCCAGGAGGGCCAGCTTGTTGCGGCGGGGATGCAGGTCATTGATATGGTCAAAGGTGACGTCTGGATTCAGGCGAACTTCAAGGAGACTCAGCTTACCAATATCCGAAGCGGCGACGCAGCCGATGTCAGGGTCGATACGTTTCCCGGAGTCGTGCTCCATGGAAAAGTTATCGAAATTGCTCCGGCAAGCGGATCTCAATTCGCGTTGCTCCCTCCTGACAATGCCACGGGTAATTTCACCAAGGTTGTTCAGCGAATTCCTGTAAAGATTGTCCTCGATCCCGGGCATCCATTGCAGGGCCGGTTGCGGCCGGGCTTTTCGGTCGTGGTGACGGTTCATGCGTCTGGCAAAAATGCAAAGCCGGAGGAGTCTCAGCCTTGATTACCTCACCCACTCCACCGGCACCAGCCGCAGGGGCAGCGACCCCACCCGTAATCTCGACCCATCCTCTCCTCGGGATCTTCGGCGTACTATTCGGCGCGATGATTGCGACGTGTACGGGACGACTAATCAGCGTCGGTTTAATGGACTTGCGCGGCGCATTGCATCTCGGAGTCGATGAGGCTTCGTGGATAGGCACTGCCTTTAATGCGGCGCTGATGTTCATCGGGCCGTTTTCCGTCTACCTCGGCGGCTTGCTCGGACCGAGGCGGGTCCTGCTTGCCTGTGCGCCGGTGTTTACGTTGATCAGCCTGCTGCTTCCATTTGTTAGCAGTTTGCCGGTCATCCTTACCTTACTCGTGCTCGCAGGTTTGACGGCCGGAACGTTTTACCCTCTGACGCTCTCGTTTGTCTTGCGCAATTTGCCCATGCGCTACGTCCTGGTCGGGATTGCCATGTTCGCCATGGACATCATCTTTACAACCAACTTCGCTACATCTCTCGAAGCCTGGTTCATCGACCATCTGTCGTGGAGATGGATCTTCTGGAGTAGCGCCGCTCTGACCCCAGTCATGATGGTGCTGATCTATTTTGGGATTCCATGGCAACCTTTGCCGCAACCGAAGGAAGGCCAGCCGAAACCGAATTGGAGGGGCTTCCTTTATGCCAGCCTGGGCTTCTCTCTACTCTATATCGCTCTCGATCAGGGGCAACGGTTGGACTGGTTGAACTCCGGTACGGTGGTCGGGCTCATCGTTTCCGGAGTCTTCCTGCTCCTAGCAACCGTAGTGCGCAGGCTTCTGATGCCGACTCCACTTGTGAACTTCAAGTTTCTGGCACGACGAAACACACTCCTACTTGGGGGCGTGCTCATCTTCTTTCGTTTCGTCATGTTGGCAACGGTCGTCATCATCCCAAGTTACCTTGGAACCATCAAGGGATTTTTGCCGTTGCAAACCGGGCCAGTGCTGCTCTGGGTGGCTCTGCCGCAGTGTCTCTGCGGCATACTTGCTATCTACCTCCTAAAGTACATCGACGCGAGGCTTATTCTGACCGCAGGATTCGCTCTGGTCGCGATCGCATGTCTGATGAATGCAAATCTATCCTCCGCCTGGTCAGGCAGCAATTTCTCAACCTCGCAACTGATCATGGCGATGGGGTTTGCACTTTCCTTCAATGCCATGGTCGGAGCGATCATCCTTGAAGTCGTCAACACAGGAGCATTTAGCCGCCCCATTGATGTCCTGACATTCGCCGGCTACTTTCAGACCGTGCGTCTGTTCGGCGGGGAGCTTGGCGTCGCCTTCATGCAGCATTTCATCTCGGCGCGTGAACAGTTCCATTCGAACATCCTTGGGCTAGGCGTGCAGTTGGGCCTGCCGCCGACCGATCATAGGCTGATGGGACTCACCGCAGGTGTGTCCAGCCATTCCGCAGGACTGTCAGTCGCAAGCGAAAGGGCAGCGGAGATTCTCGGCCTGCAGGTTCGTCAACAGGCATTCACGCTCGCGATCACTGACGCATTTCTGCTCGTAGCCTGGTCGACTCTCTGCTGCCTGGTTGTCGTTGCGTATATGACGCGCGTGCCCACTCAGTATCGGCAAATTGTGTCGGCTCCCGCCGTCTCTGCATGAAGAAATTGGAAGGGTGTGAAGGATCGAATATGCGAGCCCAAACAAGAGGAAATATCCATAGGTCATGTCTCGCTCTTGCCGTGTGTGCCGCGGGAATATTCGCATTGTGTACACCCGCGGCAGCGCAGGATAGGACACCGGTTGCGTTGACACTCTCCCAGGCCATCGATCTGGCACTCAAACAAAACCGCAGCCTCAAGCTGGCGCAACTCTCGGTGATGGATAGCGAACACAAGAAGGAAATGGCTCGTTCGGCCTATTTTCCTCATATCAAGAACGATTCGGCCATCCTGCATGTGACGGAACTCGCCGGGGTTGAGATTCCCGCAGGGGCTTTCGGAGTTCCTGCAGCCACTGGCCCGATTCCCTCCGAGACCCTCTTCATCGATCAAGGTGCGGCCACTTCTTATACCAGCGGTACTCAACTCGCCCAGCCATTCACCCAGATGTTCAAGATTCACGAATCGAATCGGGCGGCAGCTGCGGACATCAACACGGCAAAGATCCAGCTCACCCAGGTAGAAAACGAGATAGCGCTCAAAGTACGGCAACTATACTTCGGGGTATTAATTGCCCAGCTCAAACTGGAAGCGGCGAACGATGAGGTCAACGCCAGCGAGGTGAAAACCCAGGAAAGTGAGGATGCAGTAGCAAACGGGCGTGCCCTCGATGTCGCGGCACTTGAAAGCCGCGCGGCTGTTCTCGATGCCAAGCAGATCGCACTCACCCTAACTCTCCAGATCCATGATCTGACCCTGTCGCTTGATGACTTGGTCGGATTGCCTTTGAGCTCGCGACTGCAACTCGATCCGGATACTTCTGCCGTGGCGCTGGCAATTCCTACTCGAGAAGAGTGCATACGCATCGCTCGCGAGCAGAGCCCCGCAATCCGCACGGCGCAACAAGCCGTCCTCAAGGCAAAGGCGGGACTCGGTGCGGCCAAGGACGCATATATTCCTGATGTCACCGGACTCGCGCGATACAGCTACCAGAGCGGTATCCCTTTCCTGGTTCACAACTTTGGAACGTTCGGCTTTAGTCTAAGCTATGAGCTTTTTGATGGTGGGCGCCGCAATGCGGAAATCAAAGATGGAAAGACTCTGCTCTCACAAGCGCAGGTAAATCTCGACAAAGTCGAAGATGAGGTGACCGTAGAGGTGGAATCCGCATACGACAAGGTCGAGCAGTTGCAGAGCATGGTGCAGGTAGCCGAAGAAGCGTTGAATGTTCGCACCGAAGCCGCTCGACTGGCAGACCGCCAGTTTGAACAGAATGCAGCTCTCACATCGGCTCGATCCGAGGCCCACGCCAAGGCCGCGTCTGCCAAGGCCTCGCTGCTTGAGTCAACCCTCGGACTATCGCTGTCGCGGGGCGATCTGAAACGCGCAATCGGCCAGATGCCAAGGTAGACGTACCGGTTCCTCCTACAGCCCATGCGGGAGGAGTGGACGAAAAGTATTGCACTCGTCAATTGTTGGACCCGTATCGAACCCAGATTGACCAATCTGGATGAAACCGTCCATAGCGTTATGCTCCGCCTGGCTCCCGGCTTTCTTCTCCATGCATTCCTACAGTGTCGTCGGCGCAGTCCTCCCGCGGCCCTTCGTGGATCGAAGTAAGACAACGATCGATCTCGGAGCCAGCAAGTGCTTCATCCGATCGAGGGGGATCCCGTCACTCGAAAAATCGTCAGGACTCGGCAAAGCTGTGTCCACGAGTCTCTTCCACTCGTCTGCTGTACCTTCCTGGACATCGAACTCCAACTCTTCCCAGTATGCATTGATCATGACATAGACGTCATCATCGCCTTGAGAAGCGCCGTGCAGGCAAAACGCCAGGCAATGAGAATCGTAGGACAGATCGACGGTCGGACCGGTTCCGTACCAAGAAACATCCTCCCGCCAGAACCTACTGCGACCCAGCGCCGGATGATTCTTTCGGAACGCAATCATGTTCTTGAAAAAACGAAAAATGTCCTGATTCGCCTGGAGTTGACTCCAGTCCAGCCATCCCGTTTCGTTGTCTTGGTTATACGGATTGTTGTTGCCGAACTGCGTGTTCAGAAACTCGTCCCCGGCACGAAACATCGGGGTTCCGTTGGCCAACAATAGTAAGCAGCAGAAGTTCTTAGCCTGTTTTCGGCGCAGGCCCAGCACATCCGCGGGCGCGCCTTCATCCCCTTCGCTTCCGCAGTTCCAACTGTAGTTGGCGTCCGTGCCATCGTGGTTGTCATTACCATTTGCCCGGTTGCGTTTGCGGTTGTAGGAGACAAGATCGTATAGGGTGAAACCGTCGTGGCAAGTTACGAAGTTCACACTCTGGTAGGAGTGATACGCGTCGTCACGGCTGTCGGGAAACAAGTCATCGCTGCCATAGAGACGACGCATCAGGTCAGAGACCATCCCTTGGTCGCCCTTAACGAAACGGCGAATATCGTCGCGAAACCGTCCGTTCCACTGGAGCCAAGTCAATCCTGGGAATCCGCGACCAAGCTGATAAGCGCCCGTATCCCAAGGTTCCGCGATTAAATGTAATCGACTCAATTCCGGATCTGCGGCAATTTCACTGAAGATGGGAGCTTCTCCATTGATTGATCCGTCCGCATTGCGGCTAAACACCGACGCCAAATCGAAGCGGAATCCGTCGATATGCATTTCCTGCTTCCAGTAACGCAAGCTGTCCATCACCATCTTGCGTACGTGGGCCTGCCCGAAATTCAAGGTATTGCCGGTCCCGGAGTAATTGGCATAAGGGTTCGCCGGATCCGACGACAGCATGTAATATGCGGCGCTGTCGAGGCCCTTGAAACTGTAGATTGGTCCCCTGTGGTCGCCCTCGCACGTGTGGTTGTACACGACGTCGAGCACGATGCCGATATCAGCCTCATGAAAAGCCTTCACCATGTTTCTAAATTCAATATGCTGCTCATCATCATCACGGGTGCTGGCGTACTGCGCATGCGGTGCGAAGAAGTTCAGAGGCATATAGCCCCAGTAGTCGCGCTCTTGTGGGTCACGCTGGAAAACCGGCATCAGTTCTACAATCGTGATTCCGAGTTCCTTCAGATAAGGGATCTTGTCCACTAGACCGGCGTACGTACCGGCATGAGATGGATCTACGCCGGAGTTGGAGTTCTTCGTGAAGCCCTTCACGTGAAGTTCGTAGATGACCGCATCAGACTGATGCTGCGGTGACCGATCCTCTGCCCAGTCGAATGTCGTGCGGTGAGCGGTTAGCGCGCCCAAAGGCGCCCGGCCGGCATTTGTTCCCTCCTGCATCGCCAATGCGCGGTCAAATTCCGAAGGAAAGCAAATACATTTCGCATACGGGTCGAGGAGAATCTTCTGCGGATCAAAGCTATGAAGTTGAGGAACGCTCTGTCCCGATACGGAATACGCGTAATAGCGAGCTCCGCCAATCCTTGTGATTGGGATCCGGCAGTGCCAAATCCGCCCGGACTTGTTCCGTAGAAAATCGAATCGAAACGTCAGAAGGGGGTTCACTAAATCGGTGGCGGAATAGAGCAATAGAGTGACAGTCTCCGCATGTTCAGCGTGAACCGCAAAGTTGAACGCCTGCTCGTCCTCAATCCACGTGACACCGAGCGGCAAGGGATTCCCCTCAGTCTGAGCCCATGTCGGGCGCTTCGTGAGTGCGGCCGCCTGAATCGTCATACCCGTCACTATTTCGGGAGACCCCAGTTTCATCGGCTGACAAGTGCTCTTTGCTCTACCGAGCGCTTTGAGCTTTCGGTCATGTCCCGCAGCCATTGAAACGCCTTGGAGGACAACATGTCTTCTCGGACGCGCCAGCGCCAGTTGCCATCGGCACGACCCGGCACATTCATACGAGCTTCGTTGCCCAAGTTGAGCAGATCCTGCAACGGAGCGATCGCCAGCGCCGCCGGTGACGACCACGCCATCTGCATTAGTTCCGAGGCAGCCTCGGTACTTTCGCCGGGCGCGCGCTTGAGGTAACTCCACAGGTTTTGTCGCTGGTCCTCCGGCAATTCCTCGTACCATTGGCGAGTTGTGGCGTTGTCATGAGTCCCGGTATAGACGACTGTATTGGGGACAAAATTGTGCGGAAGGTATGGATTGTCCACGTGTCCATCGAAGGCGAATTGCAGGACGCGGGTCCCCGGGACTTGAAATTGGTCGCGCAATGCATGCACGTCTGGCGTAATCAGACCCAAGTCCTCCGCGATAAACGGTAGGCGGCCCAACTCCGTCTGCACCGCTTGAAAAAAGCTGGCCCCCGGACCCGGCGCCCAGTGCCCAGATTGAGCGGTCGGGGCGCCGGCGGGAACGTGCCACGCAGCCGCGAACCCGCGGAAGTGATCCAAGCGAATCAGATCTACATGATTGAGCAGGGCACGCAACCGGTCGATGCACCACCGATAGCCCGTCGAACGAAGCGCATCCCAGTTGTAAACGGGATTGCCCCACAACTGTCCTTGTGCGCTGAAATAGTCGGGAGGAACGCCGGCGACAAAGCGGGGCCTGCGCCGCTCGTCCAGCAGGAAGAATTCCGGGTTCGCCCAAACGTCACTGGAATCCGGAGATACAAAAAAAGGCAGGTCGCCAATCAAGCCCACACCTTTCGAGTGGGCGTACTCTTTCAGTTGGTCGGCCTGGCGGAACAGCAGGAACTGCGCAAAACGAACCAGATCGAGCTGACTGGCCAACTCTCGCCGCGCCTCGGCGAGGGCACCCTGGTTCCGCTGAACCAACTCTGCAGGCCAATTGAGATAATAAGCACCCTGATACTTCGTTTTCAGCGCCCGGAATAAAGCATAGTCTTCCAGCCAATTCGCTTGCCTGGAGCGGAACTCATCGAAGGCCGGCCGCAGCTCTACGGGATGCTTACCTGCTTTGAAATTTGTCCAGGCCGTTTCGAGCAACCGCTGTTTGAATGGAATGACGGAGTCGTAGTCAACAGCGTCGGCGGAGAAGTGAGACTCACAATCGCTCTCCTGCAGCAGTCCTTCCAAGACAAGTCTTCCAGGACTAATCAGCAGCGCATTGCCGGCGAACGAGGATAGTGATTGATACGGCGAATTCCCGTAACCGGTCGGTCCCAGCGGTAGCGCCTGCCACCAGCTTTGGCCGGCATCGTGGAGGCGATCAATCCATGAAACCGCCGACGATCCCAGATCGCCGATACCATTCGGCGAGGGCAGTGACGTAACGTGCAGCAGTAAACCGGAAGCGCGATATTCGGGAGGAAACGGCGGGACGGAAGAGAGCGCCCGTCCCCACACGCTCGGCCCCTCGCTCATCATCGCGCTCCGTCCGGAGAAACGACTGTGGATGAACCCAACGCGTTGTTCACCATCTCTTGAGCTTCGCTAATGATCGCGGCCAGATGTGCTTGGCTCTTAAAGCTTTCAGCGTAGATCTTATAGATGTTCTCGGTGCCGGAGGGCCGGGCCGCAAACCAGCCACTGTCTGCCACAACTTTCAGGCCTCCGATGGGCGCATCGTTGCCCGGAGCTCTGGTGAGCTTAGCCGTGATGGGCTCGCCCGCTAGATCCGACTCCTTTACGGCAGCCGGTGAGAGTTTTTGCAACTTTGTTTTCTGCTCGGGCGAGGCGGGCGCGTCTATCCGCGTGTAGTACGGGCTGCCAAACTCCGCTGTCAATTCCTGGTAATGCTCTCCGGGATTTCTCCCGGTGCGCGCGGTAATCTCCGCGGCGAGCAAATCCATGATTAGGCCGTCCTTGTCGGTTGTCCACACCGTGCCGTCAAGCCGCAGAAAACTCGCTCCGGCGCTCTCTTCCCCGCCAAAACAGCACGATCCGTCGACCAGTCCCTTCACAAACCACTTGAAACCTACTGGCACTTCACGAAGCTCACGGCCAAGCTTCTTGACCACCCTGTCGATCATGCCGCTGCTCACCAACGTCTTTCCGATCGTCGCTTCGTGACGCCACCGGGGGCGGTGCGTGAGCAAATATCGAATAGCAACGGCAAGGTAATGGTTTGGGTTCATCAACCCGGAAACTGGGGTTACGATCCCATGCCGGTCCGCGTCGGTATCGTTGGCGAAAGCTACCTGATATTGATCTTTCAGCCCGACCAGCCTGGCCATCGCATAGGGGCTCGAACAATCCATGCGAATTTTGCCGTCGTGATCGACCGTCATAAACGAGAACGTCGGATCGATGACTGGGTTGACGACGGAGATCTCCAGCCCGTAAATGGAGTTGATCGGCTCCCAGTAAGGTAGCGATGCTCCGCCCAGCGGGTCCACGCCAAGTTTGAGGCCGGCGCCGCGAATCGCTTCGATATCTACGACGTTCTTGAGATCACGAACGTAAGGTAAGACGAAGTCTTCTTGATGCGTGGTCGCGGCATGGAAAGCTTTGGCAAACGGAATCCGCTTCACGCCAACATTTCCCGCTCGCAACAATTCGTTCGCGCGATCCTCGACCCAACGCGTGACGTCGGTATCGGCCGGGCCGCCATTGGGCGGGTTGTACTTGAAGCCTCCGTCTTCCGGCGGGTTGTGCGACGGTGTGACGACGATGCCGTCCGCGAGGTGGTCATTAATATTGCGGCCGCGGTTGTAAACGAGAATGGCTCGCGAGATCACCGGGGTCGGAGTCACACCGTCGTCTTGCTGAACGATCGTCTCCACGTTGTTTGCCGCCAGCACCTCAAGGGCTGTGCGCTGTGCAGGCCCGGAGACGGCATGGGTGTCTTTTCCCATGTAGAGCGGGCCGTCCGTTCCCTGCTTTCGCCGGTATTCGCAGATCGCCTGGGTGATGGCCAGAATGTGCGCTTCGTTAAATGTGCCGTGCAGGGATGACCCTCGGTGTCCACTGGTGCCGAAGCTGACTAACTGATTACGATCGTGCAGGTCGGGATGATGACCCTCGAAATACTCCTTCTCCAGGAGAGCCACGTCCACCAGCAACTCCTTTGGAGCCGGTTTGCCTGCGAGCGGCGAAATCGTTGCCGGGTTCGGTGTATTTACTATCGATCGCGCTTCTACGGTACCGGGCATGGTTCCACCTTCCAAATGTCGGATGCATATTCAGCGATAGTGCGGTCACTCGAAAACTTTCCGGAACTAGCGACGTTAAGGATTGCTTTGTGCGCCCAGGCGCCGGGATCGGCATAGAGTGCGCCGAGCTCTTCGTGCGCCTGGCAGAAGGAGGTCAGGTCCGCCAAGTGCATGTAATGGTCGCCGAATAAGAGGAGCAAATCGCGCAGCGGAGCGAACGCCCCTGGTTCGTAGCGACTGAAGTAGTCGGAGAAGATAAGGTCGAGCGCCGCGCGAGTTTCAGGCTCATTCTCATAATGCCACTGCGAGCTATACCAGGAGCGGCTGTTCTCTACTTGTTCTACGGTGAGACCAAACAAGAATAAGTTCTCCTCCCCAGCTTCCTCCGCCATTTCGATAGTCGCTCCATCGCGGGTTCCGACGGTTAAGGCTCCATTTATCATGAACTTCATGTTGCTGGTTCCGCTGGCCTCATAGCCGGCAGTCGAGATCTGGTTGGAGACGTCGCTGGCTGGAATCAGCCGTTCCGCCAGCGAAACGTTATATTCCGGGAGAAAGACCACTTTCATTCGACCCCGCACAGCAGGGTCACCGTCAATTGTTCCTGCCAGATTGTTGATGAACTTTATGATGACTTTAGCCAAGTGGTAAGCTGGCGCCGCTTTGCCCGCAAAAAAGAATGTGCGCGGCACCATCTCCATGTCGGGATTTTCCCGCAGCCGGTTGTAAAGAACCACAATCCGCAGCGCGTTCAGCAGTTGTCTCTTGTATTCGTGGATGCGCTTAACCTGGCAGTCGAAGACGGAGTCCGGGTCCACGATCTGCCCCGACGTCGACTTCACCCAATTGGCAAACTGTACTTTGTTCTCTCGTTTTGATTTGAGGAACACCTCACGGAAGCTATGGTCCGCAGCAAATGGCTTGAGTTTGTTAAGCTGGCTCAGGTCGGTAATCCATTGTTCGCCGATGACTTGTGTGATTGCACGAGCCAGCGCGGGATTGGCTTCGAGCAGCCAGCGTCGCGGTGTCACTCCGTTCGTCTTGTTGCTGAAACGCTCGGGGTACATCTCGGCAAGGTCCTTGACCGTCGTCGTCCGCAAAAGCTTCGAGTGAACAGCGGCCACTCCATTGGTGCTGTGTGTGCCGACAATCGCGAGGTTAGCCATGCGGATCTTGCGCTGGCTGCCCTCTTCCACCAAGCTCACGCGCTCCACGCGTCCCTCGTCGCCCGGAAAGCGATCACGAACCTCGTCGAGCAGCCGCCGGTTGATATCGTAAATGATCTCCAGATGACGGGGAAGAAGCACCTCAAACCACAAGACCGGCCATTTCTCTAAAGCTTCTGGCAGCAAGGTGTGGTTTGTATACGCAAGTGTCTTCTTCGTCAGATCCCAGGCCTGGTCCCATCCCAGGTGCGCATCGTCCAGCAAGATTCGCATCAGTTCAGCGACCGACATGGAAGGATGCGTGTCATTGAGTTGAATTGCTACCTTCTCCGGCAGCTTATCCCAATCCGCGTTGTAACGCCGGAAACGGCGCACCAGGTCGGCCATTGAACACGCGACCAGAAAATATTCCTGTAGGAAGCGCAGCCCTTGCCCCTCGGTTGTGGAATCGTCCGGATAGAGGACGCGGGTAAGCGACTCCGCTTCGAGAGTCTCACCCAGCGCGCCCACGAAGTCGCCGGTGCCAAACTTCTCAACATCGAAGTAGTCTGGCGCAGCCGCGGCCCAAAGCCGGAGCGTGTTGATCGTTTTTCCGCCGTAGCCCACAACGGGACGATCAAACGGAATACCGATCAGGGTCGACGGCCGTTCCGGGATTACCTCAAAATTACCGCCTCGCAACACAAACGAGCAGTTCAGTTTGATCTCGACCTTCTCATGCGAGCGAGCAATCTCCCAGGGATCGTTGTCTCGGAGCCAGTTGTCGGCACTCTCCTTTTGCCACCCATTTACGATCGATTGCTTGAACATGCCGTACTCATAGCGCAGTCCATATCCCGTGGCCGCGAGCTGCATGGTGGCCATCGAGTCGAGGAAACATGCTGCAAGGCGGCCCAGGCCGCCGTTGCCCAACCCCGCGTCTGGTTCCTGCTCAATCAATTCAAGCCAGTCGATGCCCTTTTCTTGAACCGCAAGTTGCACAACAGGATCGAGCAACAGGTTGGAAACATTGTTGGCCAACGAACGCCCGATCAGAAACTCCATGGAAAGGTAATAAATGCGCTTAGCATTTTCTCGTTCGTGCGTGCTCTTGGTCAGCACCCAGCGCTGCGCGAGGATGTCCCGGACGGAACGGGAGAACGCCTCGAAGCGTTCTCGCGCACTGGCTACCTTCGGGTCGATCGCGCGGTCAAAAATCAGATGCCGCTCGTAGAGCGCGCTGTCCGTCCCGGCAAAGGGAATCGCGCCGCTCCCATACCCTTGGAGAAGGTCTGAAACGTTGGCTGTGCTCGCAGTCATCGGAACGAGTTTTGTGGAGTTTGGCCGCATCACATTCTTCGCACTCATTTGATGATCCTTAGTCCTCTGGTTTATCAACAAATTGTTCGGGTTCATCAAGCGCGGTTTCGCGGAAGAACCGCCCGGGATGCATCGCGGCCTGGCTGGTCCCAAACAAATTGGGCATCACCGGCTACAAAGGGGACATCGACCAACGGACCCAAGGCGATGATGAGCTTTACCGAAGGTTACTGCAAGTCGATGCCCAACATGTACGTAACGCCGACGCAAGCCGAGCGACAGCAGATTTTGCGAACGCTCCGCGAAAACAATTGGGTTGTGGGAGCTGGGTGTGGAGCGGCGGGTGCCTACAAGGCAGAGAAGTTGGGGACCTCTCGGCCACGCCTGTGACGGATGTCTGGCAAGCGCCAAATCTCTGTCTTCTGATGCCCCGTACGAATACTGCCCTGCAAGTGTCCCTCTGGCCCAAACATTCAGCACGCCAACAACTTGGTCGACTTTACAACAGGCCGGACTTTGGCAAGGCGCGTGCGTTTAGAGTTGAGCACAGCTGTCGTGCTTATAAGAATCGAAACCGTTCGCCGGCTATTTCCCAATCCCAGAAATATTCTGCGTCCCGGCGGCTGTGGAGGAGTTCTCGCGACCGTTCTGGCCCAGCGGGACGTGCCCTTTGAAAGGCAATCCCCCAGCCACAACGGCGAACTTCATGCTTTCGCCGCAGGTTGAAGAGGAGACAACACTACGACGTTTGCGAAATGGTGCATCGTGGAAGGTGGGAATCATAAGGAACGTCGATTATGTGGAACTTTTTCGCGTTTATCGGGGAGGTCAGCTTCTTTGGGCTGAAAGCATTGGTGGATGCGTTTCGGCCACCGTTTGAATGGGAAGTCTTCATATATGAAATCGAGGAGATTGGGTGGCGATCACTCCCGCTCATCTTGGCCGCCGGCTTCGCTCTCGGAGTCGTGCTGTCGATGCATACGCGCGGCACTCTGGTGCAGTTCGGCGCGGAAGCGCTGATTCCAACCCTGCAATCTGCCTCGTTTTTCAACGAATTGGGCCCCCTGGTCACTGCACTGCTAGTGGCAGGAAGAGTAGGCGCGGGCATCGGCGCCGGGCTAGCCAATATGCGCGCGACCGAACAGATCGACGCAATTGAGTCTTTGTCGGTCGACTCTTTCAAAATGCTTGTAGTGACGCGGATTGTCGCCTGCATTCTTATTTTGCCGATGTTGACCGTTTTCATGGACTTCGCCAGTTTGGCCGGTGGGTTTCTCGCTGAGCACCTCGCGTCGCACATCTCCCTGCAACTCTATCTCGATCGTGCCTTCAAGACGGTGGAATGGGCCAACTTCATTCCGCCTACGCTAAAGACTAGCGTTTTTGGTTTCATCATCGGCACCGTTTCGGGGTTCTTTGGCTATACGACCGACGAAGGGTCCGAAGGAGTGCAGCGCGCGGCTACCAACAGCGTGGTTCTGTCCTCCCTTCTGATCATTCTGGTGGACGTCATCCTGGTGAAAGCCATCTTCTTCCTATTTCCAAGGAACGCCTTATGAGCGATCCAGCTGCAGTTGAATTCCAGCACGTATTTAAGGTCTTTGGAAATAGAAAAGTCCTCGACGATGTGTCGTTCAAGGTTAATGCAGGTGAAGCACTCTGCATCATGGGCCGCAGTGGCACGGGCAAAAGCGTCACCCTCAAACTGATGATTGGATTGCTCAAGCCAGACAGCGGCAGAGTTTGCATTGACTCGGAGGATATCGCTCATTCCAGCGAAGAAGATCTGTCTCGTGTTCGGCGCCATATGGGCTTTCTTTTTCAAAGCGCCGCTCTGCTCGACTCGTTCACGTTAGGAGACAATCTCGCTCTGCCGCTGCGCCGCCTGGATAAATCGAAATCTCCGTCCGAGATCAAGCGAGCTGTGGACGAGACTCTCGAACGTGTAGGTCTTGATCTGGACATAGCCAAGATGCCCGCTGAGCTCTCCGGAGGCATGCGGAAGCGCGCTGGTCTGGCGAGAGCCCTCGTCCTCCATCCGAAGCTATTACTGGTCGACGAGCCCAGCAGCGGACTCGACAGGATCACCGCCTCGGAGATCGACGATCTCCTCCTCAAAGTAAAGAAGGAGTACCGTGCGACGCTCGTGATCGTCACCCACGATGTGCGGGGTGCGCGAAGAGTCGGTGACCGCATTGCCGTACTGGACCAAGGCCGCGTGATCGGCTTTGGCACAGCAACCGAATTGGACAAGAGCGATCACGAGGTCGTGCGACGACTGGTATCGGAGTCCTGAATGAAAATCAACTATGCCGTCGTGGGCGTATTCGTCCTTTCTGCTGTGTTGTTGTTCAGCGTTGGCTTGTTCCTGATCGGGAATCGCCAGAAAGCGTTTGGTCATCATATGGATTTCTTTACTAAACTGAATAATGTGAACGGAATCTCGCCAGGATCTAAAGTCCGGGTGTCCGGCTTCGAGGCAGGTCAAGTCACCGGTATTGAGATACCGGATCGGCCATCAGACAAATTTAGGCTGAAATTGCACGTCGATAGCAAACTTCATCGTCTCATTCGTGACGATTCATTTGTAACGGTGGAATCCGATGGTCTGGTGGGAGACAAATTCCTGCTGATTCACGAAGGCAGCGATCAAGCGCATGAGGCAGCTAGTGGAACTACTCTGCCCGCCAAAGAACCGATCGAACTTGCCGCCGTTATCGAAAAAATGACAGGAGTCATGGACCGAGCGAGCGCCGCGATTGGAGATATTACAACTAAAGCCGATAACACGCTCGATGCCATCACCACAACGGTCAATAACGCCAACGGAATCGTGACCGGCATCCGAAGTGGCAAAGGCATGGCAGGCATGTTGCTCAATGATCAGCAGACGGCGACCGCAGCGAAAAACGCCGTGGGGAATGTGCAGCAGGCGGCCGCCAATCTGAATCAGGTGACGGTTCAGGCCAAGCAGGTAATGGCCGACCTTCAGTCGCGGGACCTCTTCGGGAAAGCCGAAGCTACGCTCAACAATGCCAAGGACGCGTCCCGGCAACTCTCCCAAACCTCGGAACAAGTCAGTCTTACCCTGACCGACGCACTGGGTCCCGACCGGTCGGGTGAGAACGCAGGGCAGAACATCAGGGAGACCCTTTCGAACGTAAATCTGGCGACCGCGAATATGGCAGATGATACGGAAGCCCTCAAACATGAGTTCTTCTTTCGGGGATTTTTCAAGAAGAGAGGCTACTACAGCCTAAAAGATCTAACACCCGATCAGTATCGCAGTAACCCTTATTTCGACAGCCAGAGAAATCGGCGCACATGGCTCAATGCGGCAGATGCTTTCGGGAGGGACTCGAATGGCAATGAGGTCCTGTCTGCCGCAGGCGAGCAGGAAATCGATCAGGTCATTGGTACAACCAAGGATTCGGTGATTGACCAAGCGATCATCGTGGAAGGCTATTCTAACCAGGTTTCAGCTGCCGACGAGATGGTGACGTCTAGGTCTCGGTCTCTGATAGTCGCCCACTACCTGGAGAAGCGCTTCCATCTCAGCGCTAAGAACATTGGAGTGATACCGTTAAACGCTACCGCGCCCCCGTCTTCCGGAAAGGACTCTTGGGATGGCGCCTGTATTGTGCTCGTCGCGAATGCTAAATGATGCAAGAACATCAAAAAGAGTGGTTGGATCTCGAGATTTCTTTAAGTCTTGTGGTAAGCCCGCCGCATCACAGGACTCTAGGCTGCGAAGTAGGGTCATCCTCCGAGATGACCGAATCTTGAATTATCGGAGAACATAGAATGGCAAGCACAACTGAAGTCCCTGCCGAAGTCTCAACGCCGCTCACTCCCGAGGAGCTGCGCAAGGTGCATGCTTATTGGCGAGCCTGCAATTATCTCTCGGCCGGAATGATCTATCTTCGCGCGAATCCCCTTCTCCGAGAACCGCTGAAGGCCGAGCACATCAAGAATCGACTCCTCGGTCACTGGGGCTCAGATCCGGGGCAATCTTTGATTTGGGTGCACCTGAACCGGCTCATCAGGAAGTACGACCTAAATCTGATGTACATCTCCGGTCCTGGCCATGGCGCGCCGGCTACGCTCGCCAACTGCTATCTCGAAGGCTACTACTCTGAGATCTATCCGGACAAGAGCCGCGACGAAGCGGGCTTGCTCAAGTTCTTCCGGCAGTTTTCGTTTCCCGGAGGGATCGGCTCGCACTGCACACCGGAGACACCCGGATCCATTCACGAAGGAGGTGAATTAGGCTATTCCATCTCGCATGCCTACGGAGCCGCGTTCGATAACCCTGATCTCATCGTCACTGTCGCAGTCGGCGACGGCGAGGCGGAGACCGGTCCACTTGCAACCTCATGGCATTCGAACAAATTCCTGAACCCGATTCGCGACGGTGCTGTGCTGCCCGTGCTGCACCTCAACGGCTACAAGATTGCAAATCCCACGATTCTCGCGCGCATTCCGCACGAAGAATTGGAGTCGTTGCTGATCGGATATGGCCATAAGCCGTATTTCGTCGAAGGCGAAGACCCGTCTGCGATGCATCAGAAAATGGCTTCGATTCTGGAAGAATGCATTCTGGAGATTCGTTCCATCCAGCAACACGCCCGCTCGACCGGCGATGCCACGCGCCCCCGCTGGCCCATGATCGTACTGCGCTCGCCAAAGGGATGGACGGGTCCGAAAGAAGTTGATGGCCACAAGGTTGAAGGTTCGTGGCGGGCGCACCAGGTTCCGGTGGCCGACCCAGCTACGAACAAGCAGAGCCTGAAAATCGTGGAAGGTTGGTTGCGAAGCTACAAGCCCGAGGAGCTGTTCGACGCTAACGGAACGCTGCTGCCGGAACTGCAACAGCTTGCGCCTTCCGGTCCGCGTCGTATCTCCGCCAATCCCCACGCCAATGGCGGACTGCTGCGCAAAGAGCTAGAGTTGCCAGATTTTCGCGACTATGCCGTCGCGGTGAAGGCATCGGGCACAGCCTATGCTCCGCCCACCGACGTGCTCGCACACTTTCTTGCCGATGTAATGCGCCGAAACATGAATTCCTTTCGAGTCTTTGGACCAGACGAGACTGCCTCCAACCGGCTCGCAGCGATCTATGCCGCATCGAAGAAAACATGGCTTGCCGAATACAAGCCGGAAGACGCAGACGGCGGCGAACTCGATGTCTCCGGGCGCGTCATGGAGATGCTGAGCGAGCACACCCTCGAAGGCTGGTTTGAAGGTTACGTTCTCACTGGCCGCCATGGCTTTTTCTCAAGCTATGAAGCCTTCATCCACATCATCGATTCCATGTTCAATCAGCACGCCAAATGGCTGGAGAAGTCGAAGAAAGAGTTATCCTGGCGTGCCCCAGTGCCCTCGATCAACATTCTCATAACATCTTTGGTATGGCGGCAGGATCACAACGGCTTTACGCACCAAGATCCGGGATTTCTGGATGTGGTCACTAACAAAAGCCCGGACGTGGTGCGTATTTATTTGCCGCCGGACGCGAACTGTTTGCTTAGCGTCGCCGATCATTGCCTGCGCTCGCGCGACTATGTCAACGTTATCGTCGCAGACAAGCAGGAGCATCTGCAGTACCTCCCCATGGAAGAGGCCGTAACGCACTGCACCAAGGGCATCGGCATTTGGGACTGGGCATCCACCGATGAGGGCGACGATCCCGATGTGGTGATGGCGTGCGCCGGCGATATCGCCACCATGGAATCACTTGCGGCGGTCGCGATTCTGAAAGAGCACTTCCACGATTTGAAAATACGCTTCGTCAACGTCGTCGATCTTTTCCGGCTCATGCCCGAAACTGAGCATCCGCACGGGCTCTCGGATCGCGACTTCAATTCACTCTTTACCACCGATAAGCCCGTGATCTTCAACTTCCACTCCTACGCCTCGCTCATTCACAAACTCAGTTACCGGCGCGCGAACCACGACAACATTCATGTGCGCGGATACAAGGAAAAGGGGAACATCAACACTCCGCTTGAACTCGCCATTATCAACCAGATCGACCGCTTCGATCTGGCCATCGATGTCGTCGACCGTGTTCCACGGTTGCGCTCCATAGGCGCTCACGTCAAAGAATGGCTGAAGGGCCAGGTCATTGAGAGTGTTAACTATGCCCACGCCGAAGGCATCGATAGAGAAGAAATTCGAAACTGGAAGTGGCCGGGGTAGACATGACGAACGAGTTGGCGAGAGAAACCGGTCCGATCCTTGTACTCAACAGTGGATCGTCTTCGCTGAAGTTCGGCATCTACCGGCGCGGGGTGACAGACGAAGATCCGCTGCTGACTGGAAGCGCCGAGGGTATTGGGCGGGACGATGGATCCTTACACATTCGTTCCTCGGATGGAAAGCCGCTTTTGCAGCGTGACTGCGTTCACGAATCCCAGAACGACGCGCTCAGCACTCTAGCTTCGGCAATACGGCAACACACGGACGAGATGCCGACGGCTGTAGGCCACCGCGTGGTACACGGCGGCCCAAAGCTCTGCAGACACCAAATGATAACGCCACAAGTTTTGGATCAACTGCGCGCCGCAACCCACTTTGCGCCGCTGCACATTCCACCGGCTCTCTCGCTGATCGCTACCGCAAAATCGATCTTTCCCTCAGCCACACAATTTGCATGCTTCGACGACGCTTTTCACCAGACGATCCCGGAAGTCGCATCGCACTTTGCTCTCCCGCACCGCTACTTCGACGCCGGGATTCGCCGCTACGGTTTCCACGGCATGTCTTATGAATCGCTAGTGCATCATTTCGGGCCGAAGCTTCCCGAGCGAGCCATCGTTGCGCACCTGGGTAACGGATCGAGTCTCTGTGCGCTTCGAAACGGGATATCGATCGACACCACGATGGGCCTCACTCCCACTGGTGGCATTCCCATGGGGACCCGCTCCGGCGATCTCGACCCCGGCGTGATCCTCTATCTTCTGCGGAATGAGAAGCTCGACGCCGACAGGCTTGAGGATCTGCTAAACCATCAGAGCGGCCTTTTCGCTCTTTCGTCCGGCGAGAGCGATGTGAAGGCGCTGGAAGAACAGGCCCGCAACAACGATCCACGCGCCTGCCTTGCGCTAGACATCTTTGCTGCCTCGGTAAGAAAAACAATCGGGGCCTACATGGCGTTGCTGGGCGGTGTGGATCTTCTCGTCTTCACCGGTGGCATCGGGGAGCACAGCGATCGCATTCGGTCCGCGGCAACGGTCGGACTTGAACCTCTTGGGCTCACCGCGGACAAGATTCAGATTGTCCCTACGCAGGAAGAGCAACAGATCGCGCGCCGCTGTCGCGAACTCATGATCAACGATTGCTCATGAATTACCGGTCTGATTCTGTTGTTTAGCCATTGCTCCTCCTTCTTCGTGACAATTACTTGCGCTTGCGGAGCCCTTTACCAGTTTCTAGGCTCGTTCGAGCGACCAGTGGATGAAGAGTCTGACGCCCGGACTGAGCGCGTTGCATTTGACGGTGGAAGGCGGAACTCATTCGCGTCGGTTTGAGTGACGACTGTGCTCGCCAAACGGTTAACAATCAACGTCCTCACCTCCGACCACACCTTCGGATCGCATTCGATCGCAACGTGACTTTTGGTTAACAAACGGGCAGGCCAGGAGAAATCACGACATTCCGAAGGCTCTTCTTTGTACCTTAACCGGAAATTGCCGAGGATCGTCGTGCGCGACGGATCGGCAGGAATGACTTTCGCTCGGCCGCGAATCAGGCCGCGTGCTTGATAGAAGTTTGCGGCTTGAAGAACGTTGGACGGAATCACATGATCATTCTGAAATGGCTTTGCCACGCTATCGACTTGAACCGTCAGTATCACCGGTATGCTCACTCGCGCGAGTCTTCTAGACAGGGCGACAACAGCCGAGGCGCCCCAACTGTGGCCGAAAAGCACGATACGAGCTTGGCGCTTTTCGTCATCTGATAATCTCCCATCTTCCTTTGCGCCCAATAAGCTGAGTATCGTCTTGTAGGCTTCGCCGACTTTGCGATTTTCGAAAAGGCCGAAATAGGCGCGCTGGGGAAACTCCCGGCGCAGCGCTTGGATCATCTGAACCTCGGGATGATGCGGCTCATCATGAGAGACAAAGCCTCCCAGAAAGCCAATGACGATAAACGGGGAGTCAGTCTGACTCGAAAGCCACGACTGCCAATGGTACCGGCGGGGTCTCGGAGCCATCGCGTGCCGCACATCGTGGTGGGGCAAACACGCCCGTACACACGAGCACAACCAGACACATTTTCAACTGTCGAACGGACCGGTTCACTTAGTGAGCCTGAAGTACGGATGCAGTAGAGGAAACAGTTCGCGAGCGCGGCCTGCGAGGCATCACCTGCATGATCCGAGCAAGCTTGCCGCGCGCTCGCGCAACCTGCGCTTTCACTGTCCCCTCAGGCACTCCTAAAAGGCGCGCAGTTTCCTTCGTGGTTAAGCCGTCAAGGTCGCGCAACCGAAACGTTCTACGTAGCGTCGGTGAGAGGTGGCTGGCGACCTCCAGTAGCCTGTCATGTGCATCCGAGGTGACGCAGACTTCTTCTGGATCCGGCTTCGAATCAGGTATCAGCTCCGAAAATGTGAGGCCGTCTTCCCCGTTCTGCTGGTCTAGCGACAACCAGACGCCGCGTCGCCGGCGTAATTTCATGAGCGCAGCATTGGTAACGATTGTCTTTAGCCACGTTGAGAGTTGCGCCTGCCCTCTGAACTGCGCCACGTGCTTGTACGCTGAGAGCAAAGCATCTTGAACAGCATCTTCCGCATCCGATGCGTTCCCCAAATAGCGATAGGCTCTCTTGTAAAACACACGCAGGTTGCGCGAGACGACATCGTCAAGTTCCCTGCCGCGTTCACTCAACAGTCCGGCTCGAACCTCTGGCCCACCCTCAGCCGAGGTTTCTGTCACGTGCATGTGGTCTCTCCTCGCTTGCATGCAAGAGCACGTCTCATACCAGTTGGGCGAAAGCTGTTTCGGTGATGAATCAAGAAGCCCCTCCGAGCTTGAGGTCATGGACGTTACAGGCTTGGTCGTCCCACTGACCCCGCTCGCTGGCGAACCTGCTGATGCTTCTGCCAGTAACACTACTTGGCACTTGCCAACTTGTTGTCAGTGGGAGTGTTAGCGCCATCGGAAAAACGATGGCTCTTGCCTGCGTAGCGCTCCTAAACAACTGGCATCACAGGGCTACAAGTAGAGGGGCGGCTGAGGCTTGGAATGGAACCTTGTGTGCCTTGACATTCGAAGGAAGCGGGGACCTAGGCCTCAGCAATCGAATCGGAAAACCGTCGGGATGGGATAAATGAAGAAAAAGAACTTACTCCTTGTCGCAGTGCTCACAGGGTTATCGCTGTGCAGTCCAAACCGAACGCTCGCGCAAGACTCCACTTCTCAGCCAGACAGGCAGGGAACTACGGCCGGGAAATCCGCAAATAGCGACCTTCGCGCCCCCGTTGATGATGACATCGAACTACTGCGGAAGGATTTGCGATCCCAGAAGAAACAAATTGTCGCAGCCAACATGAGCCTGACCGACGCCGAAGCGGTGAAGTTCTGGCCAGTCTACGACCAGTATGCTGCCGATTTGGCGAAGATCAACGACACCAAGGCCGCGCTGATTAAAGACTACTTGCAGAACTACCCCACGATGAACGGTGACGAAGCAGACAATTACATTCGAAGACGCGCGGCCGTCGAAGAGGAGGTAATGGCGTTGAGACTCAGGTACATTCCCGTTTTCCGCAAAGTATTGTCGGGCAGAGAAACTGCATTGTTTTTTCAGATCGACTGGCGGCTCGGCCTGATGATCGATTTGCAGCTTGCGCAAATGCCGCTGATTGATCCCTAGAAAGACTCCGGAACCAGCAGATCGCGTGCCGTGCCTAAGGCGGAGAGCATGGTGACGGCCATGAAAGGACCTTGAATGAGCACTTCTTCTCCCGTTTCCCCATCGTTGCTGTCAATGGATCTCATCAGTATCAACACCATCCGCACTCTTGCCATGGATGCGGTCCAGGCGGCCGATTCGGGGCATCCTGGAACTCCCATGGCGATGGCGCCGGTAGCGTATACACTGTGGCAACACTTCCTGCGCTTCGATCCGCAAGATCCCGTCTGGCCAAACCGCGATCGTTTCGTGCCGTCGATGGGCCACGCATCCATGCTGCTCTATTCGCTGCTTCACTTGACTGAGGTTCGAGCTGTCAGCAAAGACTACGAAACTCTCGGCGAGCTATCCGTACCGCTCGACGCCATCAAGGCATTCCGCCAGCTGGACAGCCGCTGTCCGGGACATCCTGAGTACCGCTGGACATCGGGGGTTGAGACTACCACCGGACCGCTGGGACAAGGCGTCGCAACCAGTGTTGGAATGGCCATTGCCCGTCAGTGGATGGCAGCGCGTTACAACCGCGAAGTCCCAGGTTTTGAGGATTTGTTCAACTTCAACGTGTACGCGCTCTGCGGAGACGGATGCATGATGGAAGGCATCTCCAGCGAAGCCGCTTCGCTCGCCGGGCACCTGCAACTTGCAAATCTCTGTTGGATTTACGACAACAACCACATCACGATCGAGGGCAACACTTCCCTGGCGTTTACTGAGGACGTGGCCACGCGTTTTATGGCCTACGGCTGGAACGTGACGCGAGTCAGCGACGCAAACGATCTTGAGATGCTGGCCCGCGCGTTCCGAGATTTTCAGAACACGAAGGACCGCCCTACATTGATCGTCGTTGACAGCCACATCGGATACGGAGCGCCGCACAAACAAGATACCAGCGGAGCCCACGGCGAACCCTTGGGCGAAGACGAGATCCGGCTCGCAAAAAGGAATTACGGCTGGCCGGAAGACAAGAAGTTCTACGTGCCGGAGGGTGTCTACGATCACTTCCGTCAAGGCATTGGACAACGCGGTAAAGAGTTGCGCGATGCCTGGTTCGCGCGAATCGAAGAGTATCGCAAGCTGGAACCCGAACTCGCGGAAGAATTGTTCCGCATGCAGCACAGGCAGCTCCCGGAAGGTTGGGATCGCGATCTGCCCGAATTCCCTGCCGACCCGAAAGGTTTGGCGACTCGTGAGTCCTCAGCGAAAGTTCTGAACGCGGCCGCCAAGAACATCCCGTGGCTGATCGGCGGTGCTGCAGATCTCGCTCCCTCTACGAAGACCCGGTTGACGTTTGAGGGCGCGGGAGACTTCGAGGCGGAAAACTATGCCGGACGCAATTTTCACTTCGGAATTCGCGAACACGCTATGGGCGCCGTCCTCAATGGAATGAGTCTGGTCAAAGTCCGCGCCTTTGGTTCGGGATTCTTCATCTTCGTCGATTACATGCGTGGGTCTCTTCGCTTGAGCGCATTCATGGAGCTCCCGGTGATCTATGTCTTCACTCACGACTCGATTGGAGTTGGCGAAGACGGGCCCACCCATCAGCCCATTGAGCAGCTTGCCCATATGCGCGCCATGCCCGGTTTGATTGTGATTCGGCCGGCGGACGCGAATGAGGTGAGGGAGGCCTGGAAGGTGATACTGCAACTGCATCGCGAGCCAGCGGTGCTAGCGCTCACTCGCCAGGCCCTCCCAACCATCGACCGGAAAACATACCCCCCGGCTTCAGGCCTGGCCCGCGGTGCCTACATTCTCGCGGATGCCCCCGACCACGAGCCTGAAGTCATCCTCATCGGCACAGGGAGCGAAGTTGCTCTCTGTCTCGAGGCTTACGAGCAATTGAGCAAAGAGGGGGTCTGGGCACGGGTTGTCAGTATGCCGTCGTGGGAGTTGTTTGACGATCAGGACAAGAGTTACCGGGATTCAGTTCTGCCTCCAAGCGTGAAAGCACGAGTGTCGGTGGAACTAGCATCCGATTTTGGCTGGACCAAATACACTGGCTCAGAGGGCCACAACATCGGCATCGAAACCTTTGGAGCATCGGCGCCCCTTAAACAGCTCTTAAAGAAGTTTGGTTTCAATGTCGAGAACGTTGTAGCTGCAGCAAAGAGCCAGATTGCGCGACATGGGAGCACAAGATGAAAGTAGGTGTTGCTGCAGATCACGGTGGATTCGAGATGAAGCGACAACTCGCCCAGTTGCTTACGTCTGAGGGACATCAAATCGCTGATTTTGGCAATAAGGTATATGACACCGCCGACGACTACCCGGATTTTGCCATCCCACTCGCTCGCGCTGTAGCGGCTGGAGAGGTGCAACGAGGCGTTTTAGTATGCGGCAGCGGTGTGGGCGCTTCCGTGGCAGCCAACAAGGTGCACGGCGTACGCGCGGCACTCTGTGAGGATCACTTCTCTGCCCGCCAAGGGGTAGAGGACGACAACATGAATATTATCTGCTTCGGAGGCCGGACCATGGGTGTTGCGGTCGCATGGGATTGCACGAAGAACTTCCTCGAGGCCAAGTTCAGCGGCGCGGACCGGCACCGTCGTCGACTGGCCAAGGTCGCTCAACTTGAAAATAGCACGATCGCCCGCGAGAGCGATGGTAAGGACCTCCAAGCCGTTGGGACCAAATAATTGGGAGTGAATAATCAGGAGAAGTGTAATGACGTTACTTGAATCTCTAAAGAAGTACACGACCGTAGTAGCGGACACCGGTGACATCGAGGCCATTGCCCGGCACCGGCCTCAGGACGCTACCACCAATCCTTCGCTTCTCTTTCACGCTGCACAGCTGCCAATGTACCGGCACTTGGTGGATGAGGCTGCCGAACTTGCCCTGAAGCAAGGCGGTCGTCACGAAGAAATGGCAGCAGAATTCATTGATCGCCTCTTCGTCCTCTTTGGCTGTGAAATTCTCAAGGTGGTCCCGGGCCGCGTCTCTACCGAGGTCGCCGCTAGCCTAAGCTTCGACACCGCAGCAACCGTCGCAAAGGCGCACAAACTGATCTCCCTGTATGAGAAGAAGGACGTGGCGCGCGAGCGCATCCTGATCAAGGTAGCCAGCACCTGGGAGGGCATTCGGGCGGCGGAACTGCTTGAGAAGGAAGGCATCCACTGCAATCTGACGCTTCTTTTCAGCTTCGCTCAGGCGGTAGCGTGCGCCGAAGCGGGAGTCACTCTGATTTCGCCATTCGTCGGCCGTATTTATGATTGGTACAAGAAGGAGCAGGGTGGCTCGGAGATCCCGGCAGACCAGGATCCGGGGGTCGCTTCCGTGACCCGCATTTACAACTACTACAAGAAATTCGGTTACAAGACCCAAGTGATGGGGGCAAGTTTCCGCAATGTGAATCAGATCGTCCGACTCGCCGGATGCGATTTGCTAACCATCAGTCCGGAGCTTCTTGATCAGTTGGAGAAAAGCGAGAGTGTCCTCGATCGTAAGCTTGATCCTGCGAACGCACCGGCAACCAAGGAGGAGAAGCTGCACCTGGATGAGAAGACCTTCCGCTGGATGCACAACGAAGACGCCATGGCGACGGAAAAGCTGGCCGAGGGCATCCGTAAGTTCAACAGCGACGCCCGCCACCTGGAAGAGTTTGCGCTCTCGCAGGTCGCCGAAAAAGTCGGCTGATCACGTAGTACCCTCGATAAAGGTCTCTCCAGATGAGCGTGGCTCGCGCAGTGCTTTGGGACATGGACGGAACTCTGATTGATTCAGAAGAGTTTCACTGGATCTCCTGGCGGAACGCAATGGCGAACGAAGGCATTGTCATTACCCGCGAGCAGTTTCGTTCCTCCTTCGGTCAGCGTAACGATTCCATCATTCCGAGCTGGCTTGGCGCTGCAGCAACTCCCGAGCGCATCGAGAGAATCTCAAACGCCAAAGAGGAACTTTATCGTCAACTGGTGCGGACCGAAGGCATGACACCACTACCCGGGGTCGCAAGTTGGTTGCATCGGCTGCATGAGCAGGGATGGCTGCAAGCCATCGCCTCTGCGGCACCGCAGGCGAACATCGAGATAGTCCTTGAGGCCTTATCCGCTTCTCGCTTTTTTCAGGGGATAGTCTCGGCCGATGACGTGCACAAAGGCAAACCGGATCCCGAAGTGTATCTGATTGCCGCGTCCCGGGTCGGCGCATCGCCCGACAGATGCATCGTTGTGGAAGACGCGGTCGCCGGTGTCGAAGGGGCGCGCAGCGCTGGTATGCGAAGCATCGGGGTAAGCCACAACGGCAACCATCTCCCCGCCGATGTGGTAGTGAGCTCGCTTGAACTCCTGGACCCGGATGCTTTCGAAACGCTGTTACTGAGGAGTGACCCTACCAGGTACGCGTAGCTGGGTCGCTCCCAGGTTCCTGCCCCAAAGATAAAGGGGGGTCTAAGTGCGCCCGCTACGCTGGCTATCGTCTAAGCAGGATCATCAGCATAAACAGGGACGGAAGGTAAATGATCGACGCGAAGAGCAGACCGCGCGCAGTTGCGCTCGACCTGTTCATTACGAATCGCGTCCCGTAATACAAAAATCCACCACTAAGTAACAAGGCTCCGACGAAGTAAAGGGGGCCGGCCTCGCCTAGTAACGTTGACATAAGACTCACAGGCACTAGGGCCAATAGCGGTAATCTCGTTTGCAAGGTCACAAAGCGAATCCGGTGCTCGTCATGGGGAAGGACGAGGTAGCCGGCACGATCATAGTCTTCGCGGTACATCCAGGCGATCGCCATGAAATGAGGAAACTGCCACAGGTAGAGGGCGGCGTAGAGTGCCCATGACTCGAAACTCAACCGACCAGATGCAGCTGCCCAGCCGATGAGGGGCGGCATCGCTCCCGGAAAAGCTCCGACAGCGGTACACAAGGGTGTCTTTCGCTTAAGCGGAGTGTAAAGGAAGAGGTAGCTTACGAGCGTGAGGACGGCAAGCATACTGGCAAGGGCGTTTACGACCACAGCCAAATAGGCGGCTCCGGCGGCGGATAGAGCAATCCCAAACCACAGAGCATTTGAAGGCCTGACGCGACCGGCAGCCAATGGCCGTCTCGCAGTGCGGCGCATTTGGGCATCGAAGTGGCGCTCGACGTATTGGTTCAAAGTGCCGGTCCCGCTGGCCACCAGCAGGGTGCCCAACAGAGTGTGGAGCAGCAGCATGTACGGAAAAGTCTGAAACTGGGTTGGAGAGGCCAGATAGAAGCCGGTAAAGGTTGCGACGAGGGTGTAAATAAAACTGTGTAAACGGCCATGGGAAGAAGAAAATAGGAGACCCCATGGCAATCGACAAGAAGTTGATCGACCAACTGCTGACCAA
>Ga0182015_10000538_pt1 | contig 54125 bp, 56 predicted proteins | sample 712P3MmetaG_FD_120478 | JGI IMG/M metagenome (GOLD analysis project Ga0182015, IMG submission 120478) | Permafrost microbial communities from Stordalen Mire, Sweden - 712P3M metaG | ecosystem: Environmental > Terrestrial > Soil > Wetlands > Permafrost | place: Sweden: Stordalen | collected...
AACCCGGGCACCAACGCCGTCTTTGCCCTCAATTGCTTCACGGTAATGGTGGTCGCGCTGGCCTACATCATGGGCTACCTTAGAGTTCGCTCGGGCAGCATATGGCCTTGTGTTCTTCTGCACACCACCCACAACACTTTTGTTCAGGGCATATTTGATCCGCTGACGGCTCCTGTCGGTTGGGCAAAGTACATCACCACAGAATTTGGGGCCGGATTAGCGGTCACCATCGTCGTAGCAGGAACAGTCATTGCTGCGACTGGCCGTCCCCGTAAAGGCTTTTCCCTTGATGGACAGATGAGCCTCGATAGTTAAAGGGAAGTGCAGGAATCGTTTGATGCCAAGACCTCTAACGAGTTGTTCAATGTGGTGGCTTCGGGAAAGGTGCGCGTTAAGGTCAATCAGCGCTTTGCGCCCAAGGATGCCGCTGACGCCCACAAGGCATTGGAAGCGCGCACCACCTCGGGCTCCGCTATCCTGACCATCTAACCCAGTATCCACAGGAGTTTTCCATGAGCAAGACCGCAATCAGGTCGGTCAAGACCCGACGACGGGCAAGCTGGTGGCGGGAGGTATTGCGGCTGAGACGGAGCGCATCTTCCTGTTATCCGATTGAGTTGTCAAGGAATAGGTGACAGGAATAGGTGATATGAAGCGATCAACCGAATGGCACTTTGGACTATTCCTGCTCGTCATCACATGCTGTGTTCAGGCGCTTGCCGAGGCCCCAGTCCCGGAACAAGCAGTCATCGAAGTTCCATTTGAGTTGATTCGTGGCGAGATTATTGTTCCGGTGACCGTGAACGGCGCTGGCCCGTTTTGGATGCTGCTCGACTCGGGCGTCGATCCCTCGGTCGTGGAACTCGGGACAGCTAAGAGCGTTGGCTTGAAGATCGCCGCCAAGGGTCACCAGGGAGACGGCGGGGGAACGTCCCGCAATCTCGCCTATGAGACCTCGTTACCAATCGTGCAACTTGGCGCCTTTACTGCAACGAAAATCGACGCGTTAGCTACGGATCTGTCAAAAATCAGCACAAAATTGGGGAGACCCATTGGCGGCATCCTGGGCTACAGTCTGTTCAAGAAACGCATCGTGCAGATCGACTATCCGAACCGCAAGGTGCGCTTTAACGCGAACGCTCCCTCTTGTGTCGGAGCCGCGGACTCCAGCCCGGAGTGCACGAAACTTTCGTTTCGATATAAAAATGAAATTCTGGCGACGGGAGTAACGGTGGACGGCAAGCCGGTGATCACCCATGTCGATACTGGCTCGAATTCATATTTCCAGCTCACCCCTGCCGCAGTGGACAAGCTGGGCTTGAGCGAAGACGTTGCCCATGCACAAGAGAGCAGCTCGGTGGGGTTCAACGGTGATTTGAAAAATCGCGAAGGCACAGTGAGCAACGTAATGGTGGGCACGATCTCGCGGAACGACCCGACGGTGGTGTTTTTTGGCAAGGGCATGGGCATGGATAAGGAGCTTTGGGACCTACGGATCGGAAGTGCGTTTCTGAAAGATTTTGTGGTGACGTTGGACTACCGGCATGGGCTTATTACGCTATCCGCGCCGTGAATCCGCAGCCCGGTGTGCTCTGGCCACGGCTCGTCAGCGCCGTGATGTAGGCTGCGGCGAGAGTCATACGGTCAAAGACTTGTAGAAGGCGGCAAAGGCGTTAAGGTCGCCACGGTTCCAGTCCTCGGCGGATTTCTGCATGACGGCCTTGATTTCGGTGGACGCGACCGGGTTGGCATATTGCGCGCACACGCCGAGGGGCAGACAGAGCAGCATGGCGGTGAACAGGGCAAGTCTCAAAATACGCATACAAACCCCTCGAAATGAAGTGGTATAGAACGTGTGCATTCAGAATGACCCCCAACAGAGAGGAGCAGTTTGTTGCTTAGGAGGGCTTCTGATCGATGGAGACGACGGCTATGGTGGCGGTGATGGAGGTTTGTTTGTCGGCACGAAGGATTATGAAATTGTGGGTCTCGCCTGTGCGGAGAAGAGTGTCGCGAAGCTCGGCCAGGGTGAAGGTTGTAGCAGGTTTGTCGTCGAGGCCGGAGATGATGTCGCCTTTGAGGAAGCCGTCTTTCTCCGCAGGTGAGCCAGCGCGAATTCCGGTCACGAGAAAGGTGTGCAGGTCGTCGCCGTTGGCGATGAGGCTGAGGCCAAAGGTTTTGCGCTCAGGGAATGGGGCAGAGGTTTTGGCGGTTGGTTCGAAGATGGCGCGGTGGTGCGGGTAATCGAGGAAGACGTGATAGCGAGTATAGATGCCTTCGCCAACGGTTCCGGCGAAGATGTCGTCGCTGTATGCGCCGGACGTGTTGGCAGAAAGGCTGACAGGAATGCTGTGGGCGACCAAGCCGCCTAAGCGAAACACGTCGATGTGGCCGCGCATGTTGGATTGGGCGAAAAACTGTTTTTCTAGGCCAGCGGCTTTAAGCACGCGAGTGTCAGTGCCGGCGAGCTGGATGAGATTGTGGTCGCGCACAAAGGGCGAGTTGAAGGTCATGGTGTCTGCTGCGCCGAAGTCCATGCACATGTGCGCGGGGATCGCACGCTGCGTGGGTACTGAAATTTGCGCTTCGAAATAAGGGATGCCGTTATCGAAGGTGATAGGGACAACGGTGCCGTGGCCGGTGTAACGCCAGGTCAAGGGTTTGTGGAGGGTCATGATTTTGGCGTCGTAGTCGATTTCGACGACGAAGCGGCTGAGGAAGTCGTAACCGAGGCTGCCGCCGAGGGGAACGCCGAGGGCTTTCTCGAGGCCTGTCTGATCGAGCATATCGACGTGCTGATTGTGAAGCTCCATGCCGGGAAAAGTGAAAGTTGCTCCGGACGCATAACTGAACTGCGCAAGGTTGCCGCCACCGTAGGCGGCGGTCGAGCCGTAGCTGGAAAGGCCGAAGGCGGCGGCGCGCGGAGTGTTGATGGACTCGGCGCCATCGCCGGTGTCGACGAGGAAGCCGATGGGCGGATGGCCGTTGACTTGCGCCTGAAGGATGATGTGGTTGGCCTCCGTGGTGAACGGAAGCTTGACGCTGGACGCGGCCATGATGACGTCGGAGGTGTTCTGTCTGAGTGGGGCGAAGGTGGATGCCCCGGCGGGTTGGAGCTGGGGCGGTGCTGCGGTGCGATAGTCGGAGTCGGGTTTGTCCTTCTCTTTGATGACAATGTGCTGGGGTGTGAAGACCACCCCCGAACGCTGCCAGTCGCTGTAGGCGGTGACCTCCTCGGCCTCATCGCCGCGGATGACGGTTTGGATCGGGAGCGAGGTGTCTTGATCGATGATCCACTTGATGCTGATGCCTTGGGACGGCGTGAAGATGAGCGCAACGCAGTGGGACTTCGAGGTCGGGGTCAGCGTAGCTCGATCCATGGCGTCGGGTGGACCGAAGGCAATAGCAGCAGCGATAAAGGCCTCCGAACGGAGGCGCGCAAGTTCAGTGCCGTCGAGGTAGCGAACGAAGCCGTTCCAGTCACGGGTTTGCGCGATGGCGGGTGTGACAAGAAGCTCGTTGCTATCGAAGTCGCGGACGGTGTTGCGGCGCAGACTGCCCGATGGGGTAATCCACTCGTTGACTGTGGCGGCGACGTCTTCTTCTTTGGCGGTGAAGCGCTGATGCAGCGCGCCTTGGCCGGGCGATGTGCCCACGGCGTGGCGCCAGGCTTGAATGATGCTGAGCACCGAAGAGGATTGCGCGAGTGAGGGTGCGGCGATATTCGTCACGGCGAGAGTGAGGCTGAGGAGAATGAGTCGGGTGAATCGCATGATCACGTACTCCCTAGTGGTTTTGATTGAAGCAAGGATGCAAGCTTTCGCTCACAGCCGAAAAAGATACGAAAACTTCACGAAGATCTGGCGTCCGTCATCCAAATAGCCTGCGCCGCGTGGAAGAATGGGCTGTGTGGGATCGCACGTGCCGCCCTGGCGTGCGCACAGCGTGTGGTTATAGTTCTGCAGGTCGTTGTTTCCTGCGCGACCGAGAGCCCTGTCAACAATAACCAGAAACCGATCAATTCGACGCAGCGTACGCAAACCCTCAACTGAACTCGACTCGGAACCACTCAATCATCCCCTGGTGACCGCGGCTGCACGAAGCAGAGCGGCGTTTGAAGTACGCTGTTTTCGCCCCGCAAGTTCAACGGGGATCCTGCGCTGAAGAATTTCCGTTCCATCTCCCGCTTCGGCATTAGGCCCGCCGGACGAATCACTTTCCGCTGTGAAGTAACAGACTCCCTACGATGGCGACCATGAGGCATCCCAAGCCGGCGGAAGACGCGATTAGGACCCTGCGTCGCAGATTGAACTTCGCGAAGAATCCTTGTGGCGTCATCACAACGAGTGCAGCTATCGCTATGAGCCGTATCAGCATGGCGATGGCACCAGCGCTGTCATCTAAGGGATCTCCATTGCGAACGTGCGTAACGATAGCGCCGAACATATCGACGGTGAAACCAAGTAATGCGAGCAAGAATGCCCACGGCAGGAGAAGACCGATAGCTCCTAGTACTTCCGCGAACATGATGAACTTCAGAAACGTAATTGGATAGCCGGATTGCGTGAAAAATTGTGTCATGAAAGCCATATTGAACGCTTTGCCGATACCGGCGATCGCGAACGTCAGGGCCACAGTCATTCGAATTGTGTCGAGGACCAAAGGTTGACCCAACAAACCGCGAGAATCAACCCTGCGGATCGCAATGCCAAAGATCGCAGCGAAGCAGGCACTGAGAATTGCTCCAAATACCTTTGCGATGATGGTGAACGCGTTTGGAGGGTGTCCGAGAATCATCCAAACGTTGATGGAGTATGACGCGCTCAACAGCAGAGCAGTCACGTAATAGAACGCTTGGGCGAGTTCCGAGTTCGACTGTGAGCGGGCGAGAGGTGCAAGGATTGCACCAAGCGACAGCCCACAAAGCAAAACTGTGATCACATAAGGAAGTCCCGAGAACACTTCACACTCCAAAAAAGAAATTGATACCCACCACCTCGCCTGTTGGCCGCGCGTCACTCCGCTTGCTTGAGAGTCTTGATTCTTCTGGCTTCGCGAAGAAAAGCACGAGCCGCATTCATGAAAGCCTGCCCGTCCGGCGTGACCTTGACCTGTTTCATGTGCGTCTCGAAGAATTGGAATTCCAATTCCTTTTCGAGAACTGCGATTCTCCTCTTCAGCAGAGACGGTGTAAGGCCGAGCCTTTGCGCGGCCTTACAATAGCTATTCTGTTCAGACAGCACTTCACCGCTGAAAGGAGCTCGAAATTAATCAGTTTGATCATAAAAACGGTTGCTTCAGCGCCGGACTCATCGCTGTCATTGCGCTTGCAGTTTCGGCAGCGTTACCGCTCAAAGTTCGGACTCTGGGTTCAATTCGCGATTGGGCCCGGGTGCCGCAAAAGCGACATGTATTGCCGTTCCTGAGCTTTGATTGTTCCGACCTCCGGTGAAGATAGCTCAACAGACATATTGCAGAGCAGTTCATCACTAATAGCAACCCCGTGCTGGAAAACAGCCTGCCCAACCCAATGGGCATCTCCGAATTTGACCGTGACTCTGTACTGCTTCCCGTCTCGCTTCAACATGGCCACGTCATTCTTACCCTCAAAAGAACCGACCCCTGAGCCCTCCCTCTTGAGGATTACAATACCGTTGGCCGGATCCACCGACATCACGGTGACGGTCTGTTGGCCTGGAGGTCCCAATTCCCAAGGCTGCTGCAGGTTCACTATCCAGTGCATACCGGGTTTCAGTGGACCTTTCGGTTCTCCCCAAAAGGTCGGGTTGAAGAAGGGACCGCTAGCATCTGTTGTGACGCTGCACTGACCCTTGAAGCACTCCGTCTTGCCTGCATCGCGGAACTCTCCAGCCTCATCCTTGATGCTCGTTTTCCCGTCATATCTGGCGGAGACTCGCCACGAAATAGCATCTGGAGCACTGTCTTCGGCAAAGGTAAAGGTGCCTGTCGCGGGAACCTGGTAGACCCCGTCGTCATAACCGGGCGTTTGAAGCGAGATGACTCGATATGTAATGTCGCTTAGAACTTCTCCGGCCTTGACATGAGGCTTGAGATAGTTGTCTCGATCGTCGTGCTGACCGCTCTGGGCCGGGGCGGAGGCGTATGTGGCACACGCCACAAGAAGACAGATTACTGGCAAGATGCGCGGGTGATGGCGATGGGCAGACATTCGGCTCCTTTGATTTCTGACGGCACTATGATGCCGACGCGAATTGGATTGTCATCCTCACAGGTTACTTTCGCAGACGCGGTCCAATGTCCCGTACGGAAAACTCGTTTATTTCAGATACTTCTCCGGCAATGTCAGCCCTGGTTGTTCATCGTCAACGGGGACGGTAGCAATCCAGGAAAGCCCTCGAGCGCGCACAATCTGGATTGAATTGATGCCTCGCGTGAATGGCTGGCTATCCTATTTGCAGGTACGCGACCTGAGCAATTAGGTTCCATCCCGCCCCTTCGGTTCATAACCCACGGAACCGTGACCTCACGATCGCTCTCCACGATGGGCAAGCCTTCGCACGAGTCGTACCTACAGCGCGACCCTCCAAAGTCTAATTCAGTGCTAACGGTGGATAGTGTGAACACGCCCTAACCAGAGCCGTGATTCCAAACTGACCCACTACCGGTTGTGCACGCCCCTTTCAGAGCGGAAGGTCATCTGCTCGAAATCGATCATGAACGGCGTAGTCTGCCTGATTAGGTCGTATCCCAGATTGCCAGCTGCCCAAGAACTCTCTGCGGTGGTCTTCTTCAATAGAACAACTGCAGGAGAAAGCACCACCTCATTTCCCGCCAGGGTAAATCGCAGTCTATCCAGGGAGATCGACGGCTGACTGGTATCGCCTCCAACTCCTGTTAACTTATGGTCTTCGGCTTTACCCCGGTGAATCTCAGCGGGAAAGGTCTCTCCGAAAGGCGGATTCAGCGTGGTGTGGATGGCGCCCGTGTCCATCGTGTAGAGCATGGGTTTACCGTCAAAATCCATCTGTATCACAGGTTGCGACTGATCGAATGCTATAGACGTAAAGCCACCCACGGACTTGCGTGGACCTGCAAGCTCGATACGACCGTCCTCTGAGACCTGGATGCGATTCAGCGCGAGTAAAACCTGAATCCCGAGGATAGCTTGCTGGTGGACGGGTACTTCATTGAAGGGAGGCTGGCTGACGGGGACAACCACAAAGGCTACGTGTCGAAGAGTGCATTTCCCAATTCTGAGTATATTGACTTCGGCAACTCTCAAAGAAATAGAGCTCCCGCCGATGTCTCCCATCTTTGATTCAACTGACCGGATCGCGAGCCCTAACGCGAGCGCCTCTGCATCGCTCATAACAGAGATATTCGCTCCTGTATCGGCGTAGAAAAGGCCTTCTCTGTCTTCGGCCCTGACAGCGAAATGTGGGTTCTGATCTGAAGTCGGGATGTAAGGCAGGATCGAACGCTTCCGGTGGATGGTGAAGTTCGGGTAGCTGGAGAGCGCAGACAACAGTGGACGCAGATCCGTTATGTCTGTTGCTCCCGGTCGAAGAGCCAGCATGGTGTCAGCATGACTGAGGGCATCGCGATAACGTCCCTGACGAAAGTCCATCTCCAAGAGCACTTCGTGGGCACGGTACGCTTCTGGACCCTTGGGGTCCTTTCCTATGACTCGTTGCAGATCCGAAATAGCGTTTGTCGTGTTGTTAAACGCGGCCTCCAGAACACCTTTGCAAAGTTGCATCGGCCGGACCTTCATTTGAGCGAACCAATCTTGACCTTCGCATAAATCCACGTCTTGCGCTTTCATGGGAGCGACGCAGAAGATCAGACTGAGGAACATTAAGACCTCACGAATCCGCATGTAGGCACCCTCACTCCCGTTCTTGTCTTCGTCGCGCCGTGAGAACCACCTCTGGGTCCTCAATGGTCATCAGCATTGCAGGGCCCTCTTCTCGAAAGCGGATGCGGGCTGCAGGTGCGCCGGCAGGATAGAAGGTGCGGTTTCCTAGATGAAAAAGCTGCCTGCCCATCATTCCTGCTCGCGTCCAAATCACCTGTCCATGATCGACGGTTACAGCGACGTGCTGATTTATCGCTGGCCCGAAACCATAGCTTCCCTGAATGCTTGCCGATTCGCTATCGGAGAGCGGAACGAGTGGGTCTGCGTCCGCATCTCCGAGCGACTGCAGGAATTCGAAAACGGGGCGGCTCGCCTGACCTCCCGCTTTGGAGTGCGCGAGGAGGCTGATGCTGTGAGGACCGCGAATACGCTGCACGCCGGGCTGCGCGGCAACGAAGGCTTTGATGACCTCCAGATGTCCCAGCATGGCGGATGAGAACAGAGATGGTCGCGCGCCTTTGGAGATCAGGTATTCGGCAATGGGTCGATTGCCCATGTGGGAAGCTGCGCCGAGCGCAGTTTCCCAGTCGCCGAATCCCCAGTCCCAGGCGGCCCTTGCCAGCGATGGGCGCGACTCTACCAGCTCTTTGACATGATGCAGATCATAGTGGGAGACGGTTACCATCTCCCGGGCGAGTTCGGGAGGCTGAGTGGGAAACAGGTCGGCAACTGGACCGTCCGAAGGCGAGTTCTTTTGTTCCACAGGTGTAAGTCCGAAGATCTTCGGCTCGAATCCGAGCAGGTGGAGTGGAAATACTATCGACGCCAGTTTTAGGAAGTTTCGACGTGGCCGAACATTTTGCATGTGAGTCTCTCTCAGACAGCAGAGTGACCGGCTTGACCTGTCCTGACAAACGAAATCGACACCTCGGTTGACCAGAAGAATGTGAGGAGCTAAACGCCTTCGATTTCAGTTGTTTGGGAACGGAGGTAAGGGGCTTCCATTGGAATCCTTCACAACCAGTGGGGAGAGGTCGACGGCGATTTTTTGCGCAACCTCCAGTTGCACATCCAATGAGCCCGTGGAGGCACGATCCATGCGAGCTAGCCACAGGTGGGTCTGGTCAGGTAAGCGAATCAGATGTGCCAGAATTCGGGTTTGGGACCCGTTGCCTTGCACTTGGCCGAGCACCACATATTGCGCATGAAGCGATTCCGCGATCACCCGAAGGTCGCGCTGGTCACGCGGCAGTCTCAAAATTCTCGCGTTGCCGATGACAGCGTAGTGTTGGCGACTCAGGGTGGTGAGTTGTTCGACCAGGTTATCCGTCAGTCCGTCGGTGAACCGAACCATGCTGGCGTCGCCGGTTTCGTTGTCGAATCTGACCACGGCCACAATAGGAGACGGCTTCGATGCTTGCCTGGATCGCAGTCGGTACTCTGCGTAAAAAGCAATTGCAAGAAGAACGAGAGCGCATGATACCGCGACGGCCTTCGTCGAGAATCCTCTGCGTTCGAAATCCGCCTCTGATCGCGCCGCCACCGCTGAAATGTGTTCGACGGGAGCGATGAACTGATAGCCGCGCTTGGGAATGGTTCGAACATATCGTGGCGAAGTTGAGTCGTCGTTTAATGCAGACCGAATCTGTGCGATGCAGAAATTCAGGCCGCGTTCAAAGTCGACGAAGGTTCCGGCGCCCCAGACCACTTCACGAAGGCTCTCGCGAGAGACTACCTCTCCCCTCCGCTCAACGAGACAGGATAGTACTTGCGCTGGCTGAGACTGGAGGCGCACAAGCACCCCTTCCCGGCGCAGTTCACGGGTTGCGGTGTTGAATTCGAATAGGCCGAACCGAAAGCGTCCTGAATCCATTGCCCTAAGTGATTCTTGTCCTCATTGAACGGTTACAAAGTACCGGATTTCCTTGTAAGTTGTTTTTCTCAAGCGGAGTAATTCACAGCCTCCAACTTCTTACCCTCTTCCTGACCTCCGCGAAGGCTCAAGTTTTTTTAGTCTTACGTCGTGGATATCCGGCTGTGATAGAGTCGGTACGCTCCGGTCGGTTCTCCGGCCGAGCCAAAAAAAACCCGAGGGATCGTCGTGGAACTACATCAGTTGCGTTATTTTCGAGCGGTGGCTGAGTGTCGCAGCTTCACCCGCGCAGCCAAGCGCGAACATGTCTCTCAGCCAGCGTTATCGCACCAAGTTATGAAATTAGAGGATGAACTTGGCGCGAAACTCTTCAATCGCAAGGGCCACTTGGTTGAACTGACTTCTTATGGCGAAGCATTTCTTCCCAAAATTGAAAATATTCTACAACAGCTTCAGGAGGCACGCACTCAAATCCTCGAAATGGCTGAGGTCGAAAAAGGCAAGGTAACGCTGGGTGTGATTCCAACGATCACGCCTTTCATGCTACCGAACATTTTGGCTAGTTTTCTCGAGCGTTACCCGCTCATCGACCTAAGAGTGCAAGAGGAATGCAGTGCGGTCCTGTTGCACGGACTAAAGGAGAAAACCATCGATCTGGCGCTCATGCCCCTCCCCGTGACCTTTGAAGATGTTTCGTGTCTGGAGTTGGTCCAAGAACGTCTGTTTGCAGTTGTCGGAGAAAAGCACCCGCTTCAACATGAGGAAGAGGTGACTTTGCAGCAGTTAGCGGGCTCATCTTTTTTGATACTTAAAGACGGCCATTGTTTCCGAGATGATACTTTATCGGCATTTCGGGCGGCCGATGTAAAGCCCCGGATCGTGTTCGAGAGCGGGTGCTTCCTCACTATTTTGAATATGGTCAAGGCTGGGATGGGAATTTCCGTAATGCCCGAGATGGCCGTCGACCCCACTCCCGGTTGTAAATACATTCCAATTAATAGCGAACGGCCTATCAGGACCATTGGATTGGTTCAATCAAAACAGCAGTACCAAACGCCCGCCCACAGCCTCCTCGCGGCTTTCCTCAGATTGCACCTTCAGCTTTCACGCACGGCTGGGTCAGATTTGGCTAAACGGAAGAGTAACAGCCCTTACGAGAGGCCCGCCCCCGAAGACTTGAACGATCGCCGGGCGAATTAGCGATTCAGAATGTTCTTGTGCCCTAGATGTTGGCAACGAATCGCAGAGCTAGTGCAGCCCGATTCCACGTTCAATCACGCCGGCCAAAATTTGTTTCCCCGCCGCGTTCGGTGAAGTACCAGAAAAGAGCCATCCGGGCATTAGATACTTACCGACAGTCCTCTACTTCAGCCCATTTTTAGTCAGAATAATATTGAGTCTGCACTATAGTTTTTGCTTATGGACTCATAGAAACAAAGTCCATTCTCGAGATAAAGAACAACGCTAATATGCATCCGCGGTATAGCGGATCAACGTATCTCACTATGTAGTCCAACAAAGTTTCTGGCATCCAGCCTGCCATCAACTTGTCGTGCTAAGAAACGCTCACTTCAAACCTACGGAGGACGCACAGAAATGATGAAATCAAACAAGGCACTGATCACAGGGGCGGCGCTCGCAGGGCTGATCGCGGGAACAGTAACGACTTATGGGTCGAGTGTTTCACCGGGAATGCATGCGACAACGCAGTCAGACCAGTCGAGTGACGGCAAAGTGAAAGAGAAGCATGCCTGTAAGGGCCAGAACTCCTGCAAGGGTAAAGGCGGATGCAAGGCGGGGGACAACGGCTGCAAGGGCAAGAACTCTTGCAAGGGCAAGGGTGGCTGCGCAACTGATGGCTCGAAGCCGCCAGCGGAAGCGCCGCAGCGATAGTTGCAGAAAATAGAATCTCCGACAGGGGGTTGAGGTGGACTCGAGCCTCGGCCCTCAGTTGGAAATTCTGATTACGCGGTTTGCCACGGTCGGCGCCTTCAAATCCTGAGTTTAAATACTCTGCGTGATCCCGTTTCTTAATTGAGCAACAAACAAATCTCTAGAATGTTCCCTCTAAACGGCAAAAAAGCAGTTGTCGTCATTACGGGTGCGTCGGCGGGGGTCGGCCGTGCCACCGCCCGGGCCTTCGCACGCAGCGGGGCGCGTATTGGATTGCTGGCTCGCGGAAAGGACGGTCTCAACGGAGCGCATGCTGACGTGGAGAAATGCGGAGGTGAAGCCCTTGCCATTTCAACCGATGTCGCTAATAGCGACGATGTAGAGACCGCTGCGGAAGCAATCGAAGAACGGTTTGGTCCCATCGACATCTGGATAAACAACGCGATGACGACGATTTTTTCACCCCTGAAAGAAATCCAGCCAGAAGAATTCAAGCGAGCGACGGAAGTAACCTACCTAGGAACTGTATACGGAACGATGGCTGCGCTTAAGAGGATGTATCCGCGGGACCGTGGATCGATCGTTCAAGTAGGCTCTGCGCTGGCCTACCGTTCCATTCCCTTGCAGGCCCCCTATTGTGGGGCAAAGCACGCCGTTCGTGGATTTACGGATTCCTTGCGCTCGGAACTCATACATGATCGCAGCAACATTCGCCTGACGATGGTGCACATGCCTGCGCTCAATACGCCGCAATTCAACTGGTGTAAGACACGCCTTCCCCGGCATCCTCAACCCGTTCCGCCAATCTTTCAGCCTGAAGTGGCAGCCGAGGCCATCGTTTGGGCCGCGCATCACAAGCGCCGGGAAGTGTATGTGGGTTTACCGACCTTGAAGGCTATCGAGGGCAACAAAATCGCACCCGGGTACTTGGACAAGTATCTTGCACGCACTTGTTATGACGGGCAGCAGACTGATGAACCAGTCAGTGTAGACCGGCCGAGCAATCTGTTTGAGCCGGTTGTTGGAGACCACGGCGCTCATGGAATATTTGACCGCCAGGCACATTCCAGCAGCGCCCAACTATGGCAAACAACACATCGTGGCTGGCTCGAGGCTGCGGGTCTCGGCATTGCCGCTCTTGCTTGCGTTGCCGTTTTGGGTGGCCGCCGATGGAGTTAGTTCAACGTGATAAAGAGAAGGCGGCGGCGTTAGGATTCGACTTTCGGCACGGATCTCGCCAGAATCTCCGGCGACGACGGGGAATTGTTGGATTATTCATGGCGGCGACCGCCTCGATGAGTGTGGTCGCACGTTATCAGCTCGGAATCTTGAAGGACCTTCCAGATCCTCCCCTGCCGCAGTTCGATGCCTGCAAACTGACGGGTTCGCCTGAGGCTTACAAACTTCTTGAAACGCCCGACTCCATTCTGGCGATCGCAAGTTACGCTGCGACCATGACGCTAGCCGCAATGGGACCGTCCGATCGGGCCAGCAAACAGCCATTGCTGCCGGTAGCGCTTGCTGCAAAGGTGGGATTTGACGCCGTATTGTCGGCCGGCTATGCAATTGCGGGATGGCGAGAACAGCGCGCTCTGTGCTTTTGGTGTCTCGTCGCCACCGCCGCTACGGCTGTTTCTTTTGTGCTGGTCTTTCCTGAGGCCCGTAGTGCTATTCAGCGGCTAAAACAATCCGAACCTAGCGGACAGTCGTAAGAATCTTTAGTTGACAACGAAAGGGGTGCTTTGTGATTTCCAAGAAGACAAACGGTCTGGTCGCCGCGGGATTGCTTGCCGGCTTTATCGGCGGCATCGTCGGATCTGGCGCAAAACTCGTTGGTGAAGCGATCTATCCGCCGCGGACTCAAGGCCAAGAGCCGCCGCCCGCGGTATTAGCAGAAAAAATCGCTGGCCATCCCTTGAGCGAGCATCAGAAGAATGTGTCTACGCAGGTCTTCCATTGGACGACCGGCTCAGCTATGGGCGCGCTTTACGGCGCTGCCGCGGTGTTCGCACCCATCGTGACCATAGGCTACGGAGTAGGCTTTGGAATTGTGGTGTTGCTCACTACACATGAATCAACTCTTCCGCTGCTGGGGTTGGACAAACCGCCATGGCAGCAGCCATTGCGCGAGCAGACTAGCGAGTTGGCGACTCACGCTCTCTATGGGTTTGCAGTCGAATTCGTTCGCCGCTGGTTGATGCGCAGGTGGCGGCCCGTTGCCGGCTAAGCTAACAGTCACGAAAGACGGCTCGACGTTGTCGCTCGAGTCGAAAGGCTCCATATCGCAAGATGGGTACCGCGCCATCGAGGATTACGCTGTGATTGGCGACGGCCGGTCGGCGGCGCTGGTGTCCACCGATGGCTCAATAGACTGGCTTTGTTGGCCTTGCTTTGATAGCCCGTCGATCTTCGCATCATTGCTGGGGCAACAAGAGGCAGGGTCTTGGCGAATAAGTCCTTCAGAGGACTTTAGGACCAGTCGGAGATACATCCCTGGGACCAATGTGCTGGAAACGACTTTCACGACATCCGCTGGTTCAATCCGCCTCACCGATTTCATGCCGGTCGCGACGGAAGAGTTCAAGAATAGTCACTTAGTTCCCGACCGCGAGTTGATCCGTATTGTGGATGGATTGGAAGGCGAAGTTGAAATCATTGTGAATTTCATGCCGCGCCCACAATACGCCACCGTCAAACCAGACATCGCCGACAAGGGCCAGCTGGGCCTGCGCATTGATGCGCGTCCAGGAAGCGTTGGCCTGCATAGTCCTCTCAAGTACTCGATGTGCTCGGGTCGCGCCACAGCAACGGCAATAGTGCACGCAGGCGAGAGGGTCCCGTTCTCGCTTACGCATGTGACCGAGTCACCTGCGGTGCTACCTGTGCTTGATACTTTAAGTAGTGCCCTTCAGCGAACGATCGAATGGTGGGAGAAATGGCACGAGCAGTGCTCCTATACGGGACCGTATCACGAAGCCGTCTCGCGCAGTGCGCTGGTGTTGAAGCTCCTTCACTTTTCGCCTTCGGGAGCTTTTATCGCCGCTGTTACCAGCTCCCTGCCTGAGAAGATCGGAGGAAACAGAAATTACGACTATCGATATTGCTGGCTGCGCGATGCGTCGCTGACGATTCACGCTATGTGTGGCGCCGGTTACATCCGCGAAGCTGAGGCCTTCGGCGAATGGACACTTCACGCCACGCGTCTGACGCAGCCAAAACTCATGGTTATGTATGACGTGTATGGGAATATTGCGCGGCCGGAGCGCGAGCTGGGCCATTTGCCCGGTTACAAGAACTCACAGCCGGTGCGGGTCGGCAATATGGCTCGCGAGCAAGTGCAGATGGATATTTACGGTGAGGTCATCTGCGGAACGGCCAAGCTTCATCACGACAAAAATATTTCGAAAATGGACCCGGAATCTGCGCGAGCACTAATCAGTTTCGGGCGGTATGTGCGTGACCATTGGCAGGAGCCCGACGCAGGAATTTGGGAAGCTCGCGACAAACTCGCATTACACACCCACTCATTGCTGCTTTGTTGGGTGGCGCTAGAGGAATTGCTCGGAATGGCTAAGAAAGGCAGCCTTGACAAGGTGCCAGTGCAGCAGTTTGAAGGGGTACGCGACGAGATTCGCACCTATATCGAATCCAAGTGCTGGGATGAAAGTAAGGAAAGTTACAGCAGTGAACCCGGCACTTTCACCATGGACGCGACGCTGCTCTTGATGGCCTATCACAATTTTCACGAAGCGTCCTCCGCGAGAATGCGCGGCACATATAAACGACTCAGGTCCGATTTAGATGCAGGAGGGTCGCTTCTGTATCGTTATCGTCAAGATGAGGCCAACGGGCAACCCGCGGAGGGAGCATTTGGTATCTGCGGGTTTTGGGCAGCGGAGTATTTAGCCATGGGCGGTGGCAGCCTCGAAGAAGCGGAGAGTACTTTTCAGGAGCTTGTTGGCTACGCAAATGACGTCGGACTGTTCGCTGAGGAGATCGACCCGGAGACGCGTGGGGCTAGGGGAAATTTTCCTCAGGCGTTCACGCACGTGGGGTTGATAAGCGCGGCCTTGGCCATTGAGACCAGGCGAAAAAAAGAATTACAAATCCGCAATCCCGATGAGCTAAACCACGAAGGGGAATGCTGATGAATTGGCAGAGCTGGCTCTTCTGGGGGGCGATGGCCACGCTCGGGGAAACGACATTGGAAGTCATCAGCCAGGGTCTTCGACTTACTCGCATGAGTTTACCCGTCATGCTTGGGACGATGGCGACGTCAGAGCGGTCAAAAACGAAAATCTACGGGTTTGGACTGCACATTCTGAACGGTCTATTGCTGGCAATGGTTTACATCGTAGCGTTCCACTTCCTGGGAGGACCGTCCTGGTGGCTTGGCGCTCTGATTGGCGCAGCGCACGCAATCTTTGTGCTGACGGTTGGGATGACCATGATGCCCGAGATTCACCCGCGCATGGCCAGCGAGAGGTCGGGACCTACGGCAATGCGCCAACTGGAACCACCCGGCTTCCTGGCACTGAATTACGGGGCCAAAACGCCTATTTCAATCCTAGTATCGCACATCGTCTTTGGAGGTATTCTTGGCAGTTTTTGTCGCGCCTGATTTGGTCCCCAGGGGCGCGATTTGTCTTCAGGCGCGCTGAGAAAGGCTTGCCGATGGTGAAATCTGAAGACGAATTGAAATCTTGTGTACGGGTCGTTGTCCGTCCCTACGCGAGTGCTTTGCCTCTTGGATGTTTTGGCTTCGGAGTAGGAAATGCGCTGCTCGGCGCTCTCGGGCTGCACTGGATTCCGGCTGCAGACGAAAAGCAGGTTGCGTTCATTCTGTTGGCGTTCGCGGCCCCACTCGAAGTAATTTCATGTTTCTTTGGCTTTCTTTCCCGCGATTCCGGCGGCGCCACAGCCATGGGTATTTTTGGAGCCTCCTGGATAGTGCAGGGTTTGGGGCTTCTGAGTCCAAACACGGACATAGACAACCCCGCGGCCGGCATTTTCCTTTTGATGATCGCGATTTTCATTCTGATCTTAACCATCATTTCTTTCGTGGACAAACCCCTGCTCGGCGTCCTGTTAGTGATCGCGCTGTTGCGTTCCGCAGGCGCATCCTTCGTTCAGTTTGGATGGCACGGCGTCGTGGATATTTCAACCGCAGTTCTAGGATTATTGCTGGCCGCTTTCTCGATCTATTGCGGATTAGGTTTTTTGATGGAAGACGTGAAGCAGCGTGCTCTGCCGATGACTTTCAGGCGCGGAAAGGCAAAAGCTGCGATGGAGGGCGATCTGCAAAAGCAGCTAAAGCGAGTATCTCGAGAAGCGGGCGTGAGGGAACAACTTTGATTGGACTCTGGTCATGCGGACGTATCGCAACTGAGCATGTCCCGAAGTTGTTCAAGATCCACGTGCTACGACGCATCGGCGAAAAATAATGGATCACCGAAACTATTTGACGCTGATTAGATCGCCTCGTCTGACCTCCACGACGCGTGACGTGTTATTGCAGCGCGCGGCACCAAGTTCGTTTGAGTATGTGCCGCAGCTATTCTCGCGAGAAGATTTCTCTACGTTGGGGGCTCTTCTCGCCCGCCTCATCCCACAGAAAAAGGATGCGGAGTTCGTCGATTTGGCGGCGGTACTGGATACACGCAAAGCTACCGGTGCCGGCCAAGGCTGGCGATACGCATGGCTGCCGCCCGATGCGATTGCGATAACTCTCGGTCTTGGATTGCTCCAGGTGACGGCCCGCCGGCTTCACGGCGCTGATTTCACTTATCTCGATGAAGCACAAAAGGATGATTTACTGCGGCAAGTGCAGGATGGCCGATTGGCATGGGCGGAACTCGACGGCCAACGGTGGTTCGAGAATTTATTGGCGGAGGCCACGGAAATTTATGTTTCGCAACCTGCAACGCTGGCAGCTATGGGCTTCAGTGGCATCGCGTTTCTACCCCACTGGCCTCAGATTGGCCTGAATACGGCTCAGGCATGGGAGCCCGTCGCGGGATGAGCAACGAGATGCGCCGGTATTCAACATTGGACGTGGTGGACGCGGTCATCGTCGGAACAGGTGCCGGAGGCGCGCCCGTCTTGGCCCGCTTAGCAAGTGCTGGACGTTCCGTGGTAGCGCTGGAAGCCGGCCGGTGGTGGTCGCCAACAACCGAATACGCGCAGGATGAGGTTGCTGGAAGTTCGTTATATTGGCTCGATGAACGTCTCAGCACCGGAGAAGACCCCACGGCCTTTGGGAAAAATAATAGTGGCTGCGGAGTGGGTGGATCGACGCTCCACTACGGAGCTTATGCTCCGCGAGCTGACAAGCGTGATTTCTCCCTGCGGACAGAATTCAGCGTCGGAGAAGATTGGCCAATAAAGTTTGTCGAACTGTTGCCTTATCTAAAAGAAGCGGAATCGTTTCTTGGAGTATCCGGCCCGGAACTTTATCCTTGGGATGCAGATCGAAAGTATTCTCTGCCGCCGCTGGGGCTTAACGGCCCGGCACAGCTCATGGAGCGTGGTTGCCGGGAGCTCAAAATACAAACGGCGGCAGCGCCTGTGCTGACATTGTCTAGACCCTATTCTCAGCCCGGATACGGGGAACGGCCAGCCTGCGTTAATTGTGGCTTTTGTCACCAGGGTTGTTTCAACAGCTCCAAAAGCGGCATGGATGTTACCTACCTGCCGATGGCTGTAAGCGCGGGAGCGGAAATTCGCGCGGAATGCTTTGTCCACAATTTTGAAGTAGATGGACGAGGTCGCATCACGGGCGTCATCTACCGGAGTGAAGACGAAGATTATCGACAAGCCTGCCGAGCCGTCTTTCTTTGCGCAGGCGCGGTGGAGACCCCTCGTCTGTTGCTTCACCGTGGGCTTGCGAACTCCAGCGGTCAAGTCGGAAAAAATTTTATGGCTCACATGGCCACGCAAGTGTGGGGAACGTTCGATGAAGATGTGCGGCCTTACAAAGGATTTCCCGCCTCGCTGATTACCGAGGATACCCTGCGACCTGAGAATACGAAGTTTGCAGGTGGATATCTCATTCAGAGCCTCGGAATTGTGCCAGTGACATGGGCCAGCCAGGTAGCACGTTCGCGGAGGCTTTGGGGCAGGGCGCTCGTGGAATACCTTCAAACTTTTAATTACGCGGCGGGGATCGGAATTAATGGAGAGTGCCTTCCCAGCTCCAGCAACTACCTGGAACTTTCAGAAGAATTTGACGCGCGGGGTTTTCGCAAGCCAATCATTCATTTTTCGCTCGGCGAGAACGAGCGCAAAATACGCGATCACTCCGACAAGCTGATGCGAGCGATTTGGAATGCCGCGGGGGGCCGAGACCTCTGGACAGTCGACCGCACGTCTCACACGATCGGCACCTGTCGAATGGGAAAAGATGCGGATCAGGCCGTGGTCAATCCGCAGGGACGTAGCTTTGACATTCCCAATTTGTGGATTTCAGATAATTCCACATTTCCCAGCGCATTGGCGGCGAATCCGGCGCTCACGATCATCGCCCTCGCGCTGCGTTCGGCGGATTGTTTTCTACGGCAGACTTAGGAGCCGTTTATAAGTAGGTAACCCGGAATCCCCCTTGCGTCGGAAAGGGAACAGTTTTGTTGCCATTAAGCCGTGAAGGAACTGCTCTCCCGACCCTCGTGCTGCTGCACTACTTTGGCGGTTCGCGACGCGAATGGACTGAGGTGAGAGCACTACTGTCACCACACTTCGAATGCGTATCCCTCGACTTACCCGGATTCGGAGACTCCGCAGACATCATCGGGTACACCGTCGAGGAAATGACCGCAGCAATCGCGAAAACAATTAAATTTTTGGCCCTTAAGAGTTTTGTGCTGGTGGGCCATTCGATGACCGGAAAGCTTGCTCTCGTAATTGCTGCACAGAAACTCGCAGGGCTTAAGGGTCTTGTTCTGGTTGCACCCTCTCCGCCTTCCCCAGAACCTATACAGGAATCAAATCGCAAAAAAATGTTGGCCTTTCGGCGGGTCCGGCAGGATGCAGAAGAGTTTCTAGACGGCATAACGGCGCACCCGCTCGTTGGCGAGGCGCGTGAGCGCGCCATAAAGGACTTTATGCGATGCTCGCCCGATGCGTGGACAGCCTGGTTGGAACGCGGCAGCAAAGAGAATTGTGCCAAGCATGTCAACATCGTGGGCTACCCCGCCCTGGTGATCACCGGCGATGCCGACCCGTCGTTACCGGCCTCCGTCCAAGAAAAAATGACACTTCCACATCTCAAACGGCCGCGCCTCGAAGTCATTTCACAATGCGGCCATCTCCCGACCCTGGAGACTCCGGGAAAGCTATCCTGGTTAATTTCAAATTTTGTGCGGAATGAAGTTAAGGATCCGAGCGATCCAGCGAGACCAGAATTGAATGGGCATTGAGCAAGGTTAGCAAAAGAGTTTTTTCGAGTTTGTTTCTTCCGCAAACTTCGGTTCGCAAATTCTTGGAGTCCAAAGGAGGTCACTTGCAATTCGGCAGATTTCAAGGTGTCGCGGTGGCAGCGTTGGGGTGTCTGCTGATTATCGTTCAAGTGATAATCGCTTCCAGCTCAAGGCCGCCCGACAACCCCAACGAAATATCGACGAGAACCGTTGAGCACAAAACCACGATCGTTCCAGGCGTCCTTGGAGGTGGCTTGCTCGTTTTGGGTCTTATTTTTGTTTTTACTGCCCACCGCCGCGACGAGCCCCCGGCCGAGAATGCGGTTAAGTAATGATCGCTTAAGGCGTGAGATATTCTGGCATGGCGCGCGCGGGCCGGCGGCGTGTTGGGCAAGTGGTGCGGCGGGACTGGTGGCCTATTCCATCGCGCAATCCCGCTCTGACCCACATTCTTTGGTACACCTTGGCGCCATGCACGCATCCGTTTGGGCGATGCAGGGTTATCTGGAGACGGCCAGTCGAGAGATAGGCCAGTGCCCGCACAATCCCGTTGAAGCCAAATTAAGGGGCTCTCACCGTTCGCCACCTGGTGGAACAGGCGTGCACCGACATCTTGCGGCGTCTGCCGCGAGCCTACGGTCCTCACCCGCTCGCATTCAACGAGCAAGTTTCGCGTCGGTATCACGGATTGGAGTTGTACTTGAGACAATCGCATGCCGAGTGCGATTTACAAGAATTTAATAGGATCTTAAAAATCCCCGTAGCCTCAAAGGTGTGAATCGTTAAGAATCGCGTCTTGGCTTCGATAGTTTTTGTCTATCAGCCCATAGGATTAAAGTACTGCAGCAAGGCCAAAAATTAAATTACACTGCGCAAGCTGCTCGCCCGGGCTGGTTTTCGGAAACACATTAAGTCCCCAGAATAGGATGAATTCCATGGTGAACTTGAGTCTAAGCAGGATTATCGGCATGTTGTCCCTCGGGAGCATGCTCACGTTGCCTGGCTGTCCTACTTTAAACGGGCCGGCGAATCCAGGCACGCCACCGATGACGAAGCTCGGGAACGCCGACAACGGAAAGCAGGTCTTTCGTTTCGAAACGTTCGGTAACGAAGGCTTCTGGACGGAAGCCATGCGCCTGCCGCAAGGGATGATGGACCGCAAGGTGACGCCGCTCCAAGCGCTGCGGCTGGGCGTCAACTTCGATTCCGACGCTCTCGACGAAGCTACGACGCAGGCCCTCTCCGCTGAACTCGCTACCGATCCGTCCGGTGAGAGTTCCGCCTTACTCAATGACCCGAAGTTTCTGATTAAGCTATTTAATTTTAATGCCGTGATCGGCCTACCCGTTAAAGACAGTAGCCATTTGGGCCACCTAGATGTCACGAATGGCTCGCGGGTCGGAGCGAGTTGCGCTCTCTGTCACTCCATTACCGATGGGGCACTGATGAACACGCCCAACAGCGGCACGATCGGACATCGGCTGGACGGCAGGGCGGCACACTCGCTTGATTTTGGCAGTATTATCGCGCTCAGCCGCAATCCGCTAGCTTACTTCCCGCTACTGCAAGTCACGCTGGGCGGCGAGACGATTGGCCGGTCGCCGGTGGGCCTCACAGAAAATTCGACCGAGGAGGATGCGGTCGCCTACCTCACAAACAAAGATTATTATCCCGTCGGTATGTTTGACGATGCTCCTGATGGCAACGGCGCGCCGATGCATAACATGCCGTTATTCCGCCAGGATCTGGCTTCGCCGTTCGGGAGCGCTGGTGAAATCAGCACCGAAGATAATTTCGCCAATCAAGTGTATGTTGCTCTACTTGATCCTACCTCCATCACCACCCCGGGTGGACGAGCGTTTGAACATAAAGTTGGTGTTAAAAACGGCGACGAACTTGTTGAAAAGTACGTCCAAGTGCTTGCCGCTACCGGTGTGACCGGATACCCATTCGTTAAAGCGGCTCCGCCTTCCGATCCTAGTCTTGCGGGAACTGAAGCATTTGCTTTGGGCGTTCGGGTAAACGAACAAGAGCTGATCGATATGAACGCTTATGTCTTCGGACTGCAAGCGCCCCTAGGCGTTACGTATGACGAGGCGGCAGTGGCTCGCGGGGAGATCCTATTCCGAACTACGGGTTGCACCACCTGTCACAATGTGGATCAGAGCAAGTTTGTTCCCACATTCATTGTTCCCATGAAGCAGATTTTCCCAGGATATAACCCCACGTTTGTCGCGACGCGCGTCCCGCCCCTGACCCCAATCGAATATACTCCCGGAGCAACCTTTGATACCAAAATGGCAGTGATTAACGCGAGCCTTCGCGGATTACAGAAGGGAATCGCGCTCCCGTTGCTACTTGACCTAGCGCGCAAACCTGTCTTCCTGCACGATAACTCAGTAGCAACGCTTGACGATCTGCTCAATCCGGCCCGGGGACCTGCGGCCCCTCACCCCTTCTATTTCTATGATCCCGCTTTCCGACTAGACATGACCGCCTTCTTAAACAGTCTGGATACAAAACCCCGAGTGTTGCACTAAGCGTCGCCGTTTTAGGCCGGCGGCTTGGAGCCGTCAGTTGCACAACCACCCTTGCCCTTGCTTTGACTTCACAACGTGGGGAAAGGAAACCATATGTACCGCGAAATACGTATTGCGGCCGCTATTGCTCAACTTTAACCTGATTTGCGCCGCCAGATGTGGGTAGGCGTCCTCCCCTTCATTTTGCGATATTCGCAGGTAAGCTATGTTCCCGCCACTGCGATTAGCATTAGCCACTCAACTATAGGGAGAGAGCCGCATGGTTGATGCTTGCTCAGCAGACCTAGGACGCCTTCTTGCTCGCGTAGCGGACGCCGATGAAGTTGCACTTTCGAGGTTTTATGATTGCACCAGTTCGCTAGTATTCCGCCTGGTACACCGCATTCTTCATAATCCCGCAGTGGCAGACGAAGTCACGTTGGACGTTTATATGCAAGTCTGGCGGCAAGCTAAACAATATGACGCTAAGCGAGCAGCACCGCGAACTTGGTTATTCATGATCGCTCGTAGCCGCGCCCTTGATTCACTTCGCTCTCGCCGCGCAGTGCCAAGTGCATCGTTTGATTGCGACACGCTAGTTGCTAATTCGCCCGGTGCTGAAGAAACTTTGTACGCCAAGGAGTGGCGGAAGACCATCCGCTCTGCGATGGACTGTCTGACTCCGCAGCAACGCGAAGCTATAGAAATGGCCTTCTACGGTGGTATGACACATTCGGAGATAGCGTCCAAACTAGGAAAACCGCTCGGCACTGTAAAATCGCACATCCGGTCGGGAATGCTGCGATTGCGTGAATACTTGGAAACGTCGTACAGGGCCTACCTCTGCTCGTTCTTTGAGAATAGCCCGCCTCCCTCAGGAACAGAAGACCGTGCGAGTGTTCACAATCCAACGTGACACACGGTACGGCTTCAGTCCGATGGAAGTGATGGAGTAACGAAGGGCACCTGTTCGCTAGTCGTGCAACACCACATTCAGTAGTGAACTGTGAACTTGTAACCCACCGTTGTAATGAATGAATCCCAATTTCCTAAATTTGTTCATGAAGAAGTTCACTCGGCTCCGAGTGGTTCCTACAAGTTCGGCCAAAGTCTCCTGCGATATTTTGGCCACTATCGTTTCCGGCTCGCCTTCTTTTCCGTAACGCGCCAGTATCAAAAGAGCCCGGGCCAACCGCTTCTCGCTTGCATTGAATAGCTGGTCTACGAGATCAGCTTCGATTTTAATATTGCGCTCCAGCATGTATTGGATGAACTTCCCGGCGAACTCTTGCTCGTCGTGTAGAACGCGCATCATCTCTTGTTTTTCAATGCTCATCGCGCTCAGCGGCGCGATTGCTGTAGCCGTGGCCATACGTACCGGATTTCCAATAATGCACCCTTCACCCAGGAAATCACCCGGCCCCACGATTGCCAGAACCGCTTCCTTGCCCTGTGGATTTACAATGGTTAGCTTGGCATTTCCTGATTGAATGTATAGAACGTCATCGCAGGGGTCATCCTGCGAAAATATGACCTGCCCTTTTTTGAACTTAGCGATCCGCCGCGACCCACCAGCATCCGAGAGATATTCCTGAACGTCGAATGATTCTGTTTTCTTGGGCTTTTTGGCCACCAGCGTTAACTCCCGACCCTATGATGGCACTGCCGATGTCAAACGTAAATGAGGCTTGTCGTCATGCTGCAAAGTTGGATACCGCTTGCCCTAAGTCGTGTGTCTCTTTCGACGCGAGGAAGAATCAACAAACCCCGATAAAAGCCGCGGTCGCATTTAGATGCTAAACTGCAATGAAAATATGACGCGCCACAGTCGAAGGGCAAATCATGAAGCTAAATGGGTTCATCGCTTCGAAGAGAATGTGCGTTTAGGCACTACGCTGGGTCAGCACTCGGGCTTTGAGCGGCGGGATCGGACGCCAGTTTGAGCATCTTGCGAACAGAGTTCGCACTTTTCGGAATGGTCACATCCGGACAAACCTGAGTAATCGCGGGAATGAGTTCCGAAAATAGGTTGTTCTTGTCCAACAACGACTTTGCGCCAAAACTGTCAGCCAAAGCCTTTGCATCAGCATCGTTCCATACCGACATGGCTAAAATGCACGTTGTATTTAGCAGGACTTGAGATTTCACCAACTCTGGTGCGTATTCGCGCTCATCGTGCATATGCAGGTCCATCAGTAAAACATCGGGCTTCAAAGCGGCAGTCAACTGAAGAGTTTCAGCGAAGCTCGTTACCTCGCCTACCAAATCGATGAGGGGTTCTTCTTTAAGTATCCGGACGATTGCGGGACGCATAACTTCGCTCCCGTCCGCTAACAGCACTTTTATAGGCATCGCTACCCCTGGGCTAACGGAACGTGATGCGACGATTCAAGATGGACAGCGGGAGTCGCCAATCTTGAACGCAATTTTGACGTTATTGGTGAAACGGATGGTGTCACTTATGTTGATTGGAAGATGTGCCATTTTGAACACGCTGTCGGCAACGAAAGAATGTACGAAATGTGGGAGGGATGTGACTGTTTATCACCCGGCGAGAAAATAGTCTGATTTTCCGATACTGCTTGACTTTTCTCCTAATTCCAGGCTCTTCCAGATACTTGCTGATGTCGAAGAAAGGCCTCATCTTCGATTTTGCGTTTACTTTACGGCCGTCCGGGCGCCTCTGCGCTCGCCCTAGCTAGGTCGGACAGCACTATACAAAGCAGACCGACTATAGTTCATCTAAGAGGGAGTATCGGGGAAGTCATGCTATAACTGGCTCGAGTTTGAATCGAGTGTTTGTACCGCTGCTATAGGATTGTACTTGACAATTTGTTGGTACCCTATATGCTAACGACCAATCGCCGATTATAGCTGACACAGCAATTAGCCTCGTTGCAACCGATACCACTGATGAGATTTCTCTTCTCACTCATTTACTGGGAAACTCTGGTCCTACTCATCTGTGCATTCGGGATGGTTGTTGTACTTATATTGAATGGTGGGCTCCGTCTCGACGGTTTGCTGCACGGCGTCAAGGCCGATGGAAGCACTTACAGCAGTCCGGAGCGTGTACAGCTGCTTATTTTCACCCTCGTAGTAGCCTTCCGATTTCTGTCTGCCGTTTTACGAGACCCGACAACATTCCCTGACGTGCCCGCTAGCTGGATCGCCGTGTTTGGTGGGAGCCACTTTGTCTACCTCGGCGGAAAGGCAGTCGCTGCATTCCTGGGGAAGAAATAACACCGCGAACGGAGGACCCATGGGTACTGGACTTCAATTCCTGGAAATGCTTGCTGGATACATAGTATGCGGCTTGGTTGGCCTGTTTGGTCTGCTGGCGCTATATAGGATCTATACCAACGAGAAGAGCGGGCTCGAAATGCTGATTAGTGAGAAGGATGGTAGCGGGGCTAGCATGTCCCGCTTTCAGTTACTCATTTTCACGTTTGTCGTGTCGCTTAGCTTTTTTCTGATCGTAGTGTCGCACGCGACACAAGCGAAAGAGAGCCCGGCCGGTCAAGGTACTTCCAACACTGTTCAATTTCCCGAAATTCCCGGAGGAGTTCTTGCTCTGCTAGGCATCAGTGCAAGCTCATATACTGTGAGCAAGGCCTTGCAACCGAATATCGCAGTCAAAAAAACAGAGTAGCTCGATTATGGCCAAAAGAAATCTCGCGCATGCTGCAACCTTGCTGCCCCTGGTCATTGGCCTGGCGATGAACGGCAAAGCGCCAAGCCCGCCCAGTCCATCTTCAAGCACGGCTTCCACTCATCGGACTTCTCCGGGGCGAAGAAGTGCGGCAGGCGGCGGTGGTCAGCCGTTTGTGCCCCTTTGCTCACTTCCGTTCGACGGCAGTCGAAATCCCGATATTGACTCGCTCTGCCCACTGAGCGGCGGCGGTACAGGCGCTGCCAAACAGGCGCAAAGCCAAGCTAAGAATAATTTGTGCGCCGCGAAAGGCCCTGCTCAGCGAATCGCCTACGAAGACTTGGTGCAGAAGCAGAAGGACGTTACGAATGTAGTCAATCTCTCGAATTTGACGAATCGCAGCGTCCTTGAATCTCATGGCGAAGGCACGTATGTAGAGTACGTGGCGTTCATTCAAGACGCGCACTATTCGGACGTTAGCAGCGGCGAAGCCGTCAATTGCAATATTCCCGGGGACTCTACGAATGACATCCATATCGTCCTTGTGCAGAGTCCAAATGATGACCCTTGTCTTAGTACCACGGCAGAAATGATCCCCCATTTTCGCCCAGAGGGATGGACGGCGGACAACGTCGACTCGGTGAGGGAACACCCGGTCCGAGTGCGCGGTACCTTATTCTACGACGATGCGCATAAACCTTGCTCCGGAAGCTCTAGGCCCAGTCCTAACCGCATCTCGGTCTGGGAGATCCACCCTGTCTATTCCCTAGATGTTTGCAGTAAGGAGGATTTGACCCAATGCCAGAGCTCTACCGATCCCGCTGACTGGAGCTCGTTAGAGGACTGGTTGAAAAATCCAATGTAGGTCCAGATTTAGTTTGATTGAATCAATAGCTCAGAGGGCGAGATGGCGTTTATTAAACTTAGCAAGGCAAACGAAGCTGGAGAAGAAGAGGGCATTTCGTTTATCAATACCGACCAGATTGTTGAAATCACCTCTGGCCAAAATACGACGGAGGTCCAGATGACCGATGGACGCACCCGATGGGTAAAGGACGCTCTTGACGTTGTCATCGCGATGGCAAAAGCCTCTGGATGAGGGGAGTGTTCGCAATTCTAATTGATAAATGTAGTAGACATTAATCGTTATCAGCGATTTACGCTGAACCTCCTCTCTCAGGCGAAACGATAAAGCCGGGGCGTTCAGAGCATTTCGACCAAGTCTTCGCGAGTTGGCTCGCGATGTTCTTGGCGAAATGAGAAAGAGTATTCCTCAGTTGACGCCATCGACCTAGCGTTGGGCACGTCTTAGATGTCATTCGTCCTACCCGCCACGCTGCCGCCCCGTCAGAAGTCCGTCCCGAATGACGTTCGATTTACCGATACGGTAGGCAGCATTCGGAAGACGTGATGATGAATCTTTGGCTGGTCAGGGTGCTGGATTGAGTTTAACAGAATTAAATAACAATCCGCGACTGACCCAAACGAACCCCGAGCGGTTAGTTGACGGTGTCACGAAACGCATTCTCTAAACAAGTCAGTGTGAGCGCGTCGATCTCTTCGGCGTGAGCTCACAGAAATTCTGAAGCTCAATCAATTCTGATTCGGTTGGCCTTTCGGTGACATCACCGCCTACCGCTGCACATGCGATCATCGTGGCGACTCGCTTCATGCTTTCCTCGTCGGACATGCCGAGAGTCAGGAACTCGCCAACCAAAGCTTTAACTATCGCCGCGAACTCTATGTTCGCCATAAGTCTTTTACCTGTTTCGGTGAGTTGCATCGTCAGATCTGATTAACTGACACGATTTTGATTTGTAGTAGAGCAACATTCAACAAAAAACATAAAGCCTTCGGGTCAAGTTGAGGTCGCTGTTGGTCGATCACTTGCGAAATCGTCGGTTTTGGGCTTTCTGGGAGTTTTATGCCGAGGTAGGCGGCGGAGTGATGTCCCAGGAGGGTGAGGAGTGACCCATTGAATTCGTGCGCTGAGATGTTGCTATACACGGACCATACAAAAATACCGCCCAAATACCTGGCGCTCGTATTTTTGCAGCAAACGATATAGCCATCGTGCCTCTCTGTGGATCTCAAACGCGTACGCGCTTTCCATCTCCTCTAAGGTTTCTTGGCCGGAAAGCCTGGTGCAGCAGTCACGATTCCATTGGCGGCGATATTCTCCTTGTAGAGAGGTGTCGTTGTCGAACTGTCCTCATAGTAACAAACGGAAGCGGTTGGTCCGTCAATGTCTAGGATGGCGAATCCATGGCGATAGAAGCTTACTCCTTTATCCAACCGTACGCTCGCAATCACCGGCACCCCCGGAAGCACGCTTTCTTGAGGCTCATCGATCCCTACTGGGAAAGCGCCGTGCCCAAGGCAACGTCCGTAGATGCCAAAGTATTTGTTGAAAACAACAAAGTTGTGCTCGTGTCCCCAAATCCACATGGTGGTTTTGTCGAGAATGGATTGAAGCTGCGTGAGCAGCGACTGATTGACCGGCGAGTCGCCGATCTTTTCATAGCCGCTGAAGAGCTGATGGTGACTGAAAAAGATGGTCTTGCGCTGCCCTTGGTTCGACACCTTTTTGCAGACCCATTTGGCTTCATCCGGATCTAGAACGGTTGGAGAATGGCCGAGCGAAACGGGGTCTGCATCGTGAAGGCCAGTGTCCATCGAAAGTAATTGCCAATTGTCATTTTGCAAGATGAAGAAACTTGCGGGCTGGCCGATGGATTGGAGGAGTTTGTAGTAGGCTTGTCCGCCTGAATACATGTCGTGATTTCCCGAGAGATTATAAAGTGTGGGACAACCGGGCTGTCCGGGGGCTACTCCAAAAACCTGTGACCAGATACCAGTGAAATAATTGTCGTACTCGTATTGCGTGCCCGCATAGTAGACGTCCCCCAAGTGAATGATGATCTTAGGCTGCATGGCCTTGATTTGACTGAGAACGGTTCGCGCCGCAGGTTGGCCCGTTCCCCAATCTCCGACGATAGCCACGCGAACTTGCGAGGGAAGATCCGTGATTACAGGATCAGGAATGGTGTTGACGGACTTGTAGGGAATAGCTCTGCCTTGCGCAACAAAGTAGTCGGCATAAACGGCGGCGGCTTCCGCCCAGCGTGGATCGCACTCCGTGAACTTGCTAAGTTGGTCGCGGTAACGTTGGATTTCGGTCTGGTCGCCGGTCACCAGAGCCTTACCCAGAGCTTCACCCAGTTTCAGGCTCATGTTGACGCAATACTTGGCCCCATCGGCGATGCTGAGGGTTTGCGGAGCTGCGATCTTGGGCAAGTCTTCGCTGCCCGCCGACTCCGCAAAGGCCGTGACGGCGTCCAGCATGGGATCGTCGGCCGTGGACCGGGAAAGAACGGCCGTCCCTCCGACGCTGAGGATTTGACTGAGCGTATGTTTTTCAATGACCTGGCTGACGGCGGATTGAAACAGCGAGATCTGCGCATCGCGATACGCTTTCATGAACTCTCCTTAGCCTCAAACGCTGGTGAGTGCTCGATACAAATCGATAAGACCGGCGCCTTGAAAAAACTTGTCGCGTTCCAAGTCCGTTGCTGTTTGCTTGAAGATGTTCTTGATCTTGCCGGGGTCGCCGCGAAATTCAGCGCGCACCGAAAGAAACGCGGCGATGGCCCCGGAAACATGCGGCGCCGCCATACTGGTCCCGCTATCTTCCTTATAGAGATATTTACCGCCGGGGTCTGTGGCGCAGGAGATCACTTTTTCACCGGGAGCCACGAGATCGGGTTTTAAACGTCCATCGCCGGTCGGACCCTTTGAAGAAAAATAGGAGACCCCGTACGTGTATGGGGCTGTTTTGTGGACCGAACCAACCGCGATGGCTTCGTGCGCGTTTGCCGGGTCCGCTATCGACAGCCCGATATAAACCTGCGCAGTTTGTTGCGTGTCCAGGGTAGTCTGTCCATAGCCAGCGTTTCCGCAAGAAATGACCACCACGATGCCGGATTGCACGGTTCGATTGACTTCCTCACACAGTGGGCTATGACCGCAGCCGTACCAAGTCGGGTTGAACGGATATCCAAGGCTCATATTCACGCCGTCTACCTTGATCTCCGGGCTCTTCTCATTGAGTTCGCGCAGATATTCAAGCGCCAGGATCGCAGACGACGTGTCGCCCTCTCCGCCGTTATCGAGCACTTTGACACTGAATAAGCGGCATTGTGGTGCAATACCGGAAGGAAATCCTCGCAGTGTTTCAAGGTGTGGTCCCGCCTCGGACTTGAGGAGCGCCTGAGGAGGTTTGCCATCATCGCTCTTGAAGGCGCCCGCGATGATGCCAGCGACATGCGTGCCATGTCCATTCCGATCTTTCAATGGATCTTCGGCGCCGGGCAGGTTAGAGTTCGAGAAATCCTTACTGAGGTTGTTTGAAAGATTGCCGTATTGAGAGAAATGAGGATGGGTAGCGTCGACGCCAGTATCCATGACCGCCCAGGTGATCCCATCTCCAAATGCTTCAAAACTCTTCCAGCAAGCGGTTGCCTTCAAGGTTTTGGCGGAATCGAGCAAGTGGGCATGGCATTTTTGGTCTTTCCAGATGTGGTCAATGAGGTCGCCATGCTGCGAGGCGAGTTCTTCGATTTTTTCCGAAGGTAGCTTGGCAAATACGTAGAATTGGCTGGGTCTTGCCGCGTACGGCTCGAGCAATTTGAGCAATGCTTCCTTTGACGGCTGAACTCCAGCTTCCGGGTGGTCCGTGGATTCGGTCGGACTCAGGATAACCGGTATGAACGTATCCGCAGGTCGGTCCGCAGTCTTGACTTTCATCGCCGCGCGCACGGGAGGGGAGACCATCCGATGCTGGAAGTCTAGTCCCGAAGGTGAGTTCAAGGTTTCGTCGATCACTTGCGCCATCCTCCCGGGTCCTCCTCCGTTAACGGAGAAGAACCTAAGCCCTGCCCTTCACAATCCACTCGGCGATTCGTTCCGCAAGAGCTCCAATCGTTCGCGAAGGATTGACACCGAGCGCGCGGGGAATGATGGCACCGTCCGCCACGTATAGATTGTCGTAGCCGAACACGCGGCCAGCGTGATCGACCACTCCGGTTTCTGGGGACACGCCCATGTTGCAGCCGCCCAAAGCGTGAGGTGTGATCAAAGCCTTCGAAAGAGCCCAGCCGGGGAGCGGGAAAGGCTGGCCGCCCGTAGTGTTCGCCAGTGCCTCATGTCTTGCCGCAATGGCGTTGAACAGTCCGAGCGAGCGACTAATATCCCAATTTAGATCGAGCTCACCATTTGTCAGCATCAATTGGCCATCGCCGGCATCGACGCCTTGGGCGAACCAAGGCATGACACTCCGGAAAAGATCGTGGTTCGAGGAGAAAAGCGTCAAGTGCTGGAGAATCGCTTGTGGATCAAGTCGCGATGCGAGAGATCCATCGTCCGAGCCGGCCTTGACTCGATCGACGACCGCCTCAAAATAGTGATTCAGGACATTGGGGATACCGCCGTCTTCGATCCAGTAAGTGTGTTTGCCGTCGCTGCCGTCCAGATAATCGATGGCGCTCCCGATGGTTGGGCCACGGTCGGGCCAGAGTGTCCGGAAAAGATAAAATGCCGGGGTCAGGAAGTCGCCGTTGCTGCTCCAGTTTTTGCCCAGAAACCCGCTCACCTTAGGAAGGGTCTTCGTGAGGTCCCGGCAGCGCAGCAGGAGCTCGGTCGACCCCAAGGAACCAGCGGCAACAATGACCCGTGTGGCCGTCGCGGAGCCCGGAGTGCGCTTGCCATTATTTAGGGCATCGTAGGAAACCGTATAACCGCCTTCGCTCGGAGCGATACTTGTAACCAGATGGAGAGGCCAGAGCTTTGCGCCTTTGGTCACCGCGAGCGGTATGTAGTTCTTATCGAGAGTATTTTTTGCGTAAACGCGGCAGCCAATGTCGCATTCCCCGAGGTGGGCACAGGTGCCCTGTTCTGCTCCAAATCGATTTTTTGCGAATGGTTTTGAATTGGCCTCACTTGGCTCTTGGTCGAAGCTATATTGCAGATCAGGATTGAAGGTCACCGCCAACGGCAACGGATAGAATCTCTTTGCGTCGCCAAGTTTTGCGGCAGCCTCCTGCATCAGCTTCATGCGAGGATTCCATTGCTTCTGCGGAATCTCTTGGACGTTCAACATCGTACCGACGGTCGCGTAGTAGGGCTGGAGAACTTCGAGGCTGATTTCCGGCGGCCAGCCGGTTTTAAAGACAATGTCCGGGGCTACGCAGGAGATGTTTGCATAAATCAGGGATCCGCCACCCACACCGGCACCTTGCGCTACGGACATGCCCGTGAAGGTCCGGAAATCGAGCCAGCCATGGAATTTCTCCGGGGAGGAATGACTCCAGATCCAATCGTCTTCCAGCTTGCGCGGATAAGAGTCTTTGTCCCACTCGCGGCCGCGTTCAAGAATCAGTACTTTTTGTCCGCTTTCCGAAAGGCGGCAAGCGGTTATGGCTCCGCCGAACCCACTGCCGATAACAATCGCATCGAAGTCCATCCGAACTCTCCGTTCCAGTTGCCCGGGACAACTGCGATAGGGAGCCGCGAGCGGTGATCTTCGCGGGCACTGCGGTCCGCTGAAGATACCACCTGCCCCGGTACTGTCAATGGAATTCATTTCTTGCTTAATAAGCAATAGTAAAGATGGCGAGCTCTATGTTAGGGTGTGCCGATCAAGCTTGTCGGTAGAGCCGGACGGCGGCGACTGTTAGTCTGCAAAGCCGCGTTATGGAAGTTTCGTCGAACTGACGGTTCCATGCGAATGAATGCGGCCGCCCTCGTCCTGCGGGAGAGATTCCGAATGACTGCAAGACTTGGGTTGAAGTTCAGTGAGGTGATGTCCGGCGGATTCACTTCTGGAGTTAGCGATCCGAAGGCGGCAGAACAGCAAGGAAACCAGCAGGGGAGCGAGCTGGTAATGCGTTGCAGTGTCACCATCGACGACTTGGATTTATTCGTTCATGACCCACAACATGCTGGAAAGCTTTCCGGCACAATCGACTTCGCCCCGTTGGGAACCTCTATCCCTTCCGACCAGGGAGTTTTCAATCTGTTCCGACCGGGAGAAGCCCGCGGTGTGAAATGGATGGTGTATGAACTGGGTTTCATTGCGAAAACCCGACCCTACTATTTAGCAGGTAAGAAAGTTGTGCTGCACGATCATGGAGCGGAGGTGCTTCAAGAAACAACGACTCTCTACACCGTCCTCCACGAAGGCACTAATTCTTCGGGCCCAGTGGCGGGGGCAGGCGTCCTGCATCTTGGGGCGAAGAGCTTGGCGGACCTCGCGAAGACAATTGAAATCACCAATGCGCAAAACTCCTTCGAGACAATGCAGGGACTGGCCATGTACTTGAAGCTGTTCTTAGGTGAACTGTGGCAGACCTACGTTTAGTACGGATGCGATTCGACGGGGACATGTTCCGCGGGGTGACAGTGTCTTTCGGGATTGAACTTGCCGCGCGCCGAGAATCATTGTTAACCGGTTTTGCATGTCTCCTTCTCTTTTTGCTTCTAACGTCTACGCAGACCGCTGCACAGACCGTAACAGCTCCCGATTCAGCGAAGACACAAACAGAAGGAGCGGTTACGGTCTCAGACCATTTCAAGACCTTTACAGATTCAATGGTTACGACGTTAGAAGGATCAATTCAAACGGTAGGGGCTCCCCTGGTTACAACGGGATTCTCGCAGCTATTTACAGCGCACGCGGGGTTTGGCAACGACGCGGCCGGGTTTGGCCAGCACTACGGCGTCAACGTCCTCGGCAATGTAACAGGCAAGTTTTTTGGCAAGTTCGTCCTGCCTTCGGCATTGCACCAAGATGAACGCTACCAGTGCGTCGGACCAGGACATTCGCCGATAAGGCGTTTGGGCCATGTCGCCGAGCATCTTTTCATGACGCGCTCGGCGGATCATTCGTACATGGTCTTCAACGCTTCGGCAATCCCAAACTCGCTTTTGACGGCCGCCCTCTCGAACTCCTATCAGCCGGTCGAACAGCGCACGGCCGCAAACAGCACGGCCCGCTTTGGCTACAATGTCTTGGGTTTTGTCGCGGGGGATGCCTATAGTGAATTCAAGCCAGACCTGTGCAGCTTGGCCGCGCTGTTGAAATCGGGAATTCAAAAACTCTGACCGTAGGATACGATCACCGCAGAATCTTCCTTCTAACCATTAACGTTTATGGGCATGTAAGAGGTGAGAATGGAGGCCGCGATGCATCTTATCGGATACACCTGGGGGCGGTATGCGTTCACCAAGAAAGGATGCAGGTAAATTCGGGCGAGGATAGTTAATCGATGATGAACACACCAACGCAGGCTTCGGGCACGCAAGAGGAAGATCTCAAGGTCACTGTTAGAGGCCTAATGGTTTGGGCAGCTATCAGCATCTTCCTAATTCTTGTTTATGCGCTGGCGGCCTCGGGCCAAGGGTTTTCGAAAGTCGTATCGATTTTTAGCCACGGAGCACTAATTGCGATCGCATTCAGTAGCGTCGGAAGTCTGACCGGTTTTCTTTTTGGTATTCCAAGGACGCTACAATCGGCGGTGCCAGCACCCCCTAAAGACCAACACCCTCCGGATTCTGCTGGGGGTTCCGCTGAAGATGCGGGTGGATATCTGCAGACCGTAAATACCAACCTTGAGCAAATATCTGATTGGCTGACAAAAATCTTAGTCGGGGTTGGCTTAACTCAAGTTCAACATATTCCCGACAAGCTCAAGAACATGGCGATTTATTTCCAGCCTGGATTAAACGCCAATGCTCCGATCACCTTAGTCATACTTCTCAACTCTATGGTCTTTGGCTTCTTTGCAGGCTATTTGCTAACCAGATTATTCCTTGCAGGTGCTTTTTACGGCGCCGATAATTTGACTAAGAAAGAACAATTTGCAAGGGGATTAACAGAAGCAGGAGCCTACCGCAAAGCTATAACAACCCTAGAGGCGGCACTTGCGCAGCTTGGACCAGCTACCTCGGCCGATACCCGGAGGAATATCTATGAAAGCCTTACGTACAATTACCTGTACATTGACCCTCCGGAAGGTTTCCAGAAGGCAATTGAATACGCGGAAGCTTACACCTCGCAAGAGCCCGCGAATTCTAGTGCCAGAATCTGGGCTTATTTAGCCGCGGCCTATGGGCAGCAATACAAATGGGAACTCGAACATGGCAAGAGGCAGGCGATTCTAGATTCGGTAAGACAAAAGGTATTTAACGCAATTGATAAGGCGCTCAAGATCGATCCTCGGATCAAGGCGCTTCTCCATTTAATCTGGGACCCTAATGATCCCGGCAAGGTTGAGGGCTCGTCGTCGCAGGAAGATGATCTGGAGGTGTTCTATTCGGATCCAGATTTTAAGAAACTCTTGGATTAGGTCAGGTACGTTCAACATCGCGTCGCACCAAGAGCCAATCTCAGTTTGCATGACTTCGAGGTCTACGTGCTGGGGGCTGTTGCACCGCACCGAGCCAAAGCGGAATGGGAGGGCCTGCGGATATTCTGGTCCGTTTATCTGGAACGCTGCGGCGCCTGCCTAGCTTCCTATTCAGTTCTCACAGATCCCCCGAAGCTAAATGCCTCGAGGTAGGCTGGGCCCTCAAGCTAGTTGCCCTCGGCAAACGTAACAACCGTCCCCAACACGGAAGCGTCGGATTAACCTATACAGTGTTCGACCTGACACATTCGAGCGCCATGGGGCGATTAGGGCCACTTCTTCGAGGGCGCCAAGAAAATGGGGCTGGAAGGTTTTGAGGAAAACTGCCAAAGTTTGTCGCGCTACGCTACTTTGACTTGCCAGCTCGGTACTTTGCCCAGCGTTCTTTAGCCCTTTTCGAAATCTTCTCCCTCGCCCCAGCCGACATTGGTCGCCGACCAGGGAGCCTAGTATAAGCCCGGTCAGAACCATCCCCGAAGTGGAACCTGACCCATTTAGAACTCGCATCACGCCCTGTATCGCCGGTAGATGCTGCTGCGATCTTTTTTCTTCATCCTTTAGCGCCACTAAGATATCCATATGCCTCTCAATTTTAGAAACAAATACACACAACCAATCACGGCCTAACCAACCAATCCAGTCACGTGCAGCTTGCCGCTTGCTAGTAACAACTTTAAGTCCAATCGGCGGAATTGATCGTTGCTTGGAATTCCAACCATGGTTAGTAGAGGTAATGGAGGTGATTCTGATCGGCAACCCTAAAACTACCCCAGTAGTTAGCGACACCAAAGCCGCAACAAAATCCGTCACCTTCAGTAATCGGATTCCGCAATTACAAAATAAATCTTGTTCTTTGGTTGGCTTCCGAAGCAGTTATAGGTTGAGGTTGCTTTCAGGGGAATAAACCGTTTTTTTTGCTGCGTACCCAGAACCACAGGAGCTGGGCTCACTGATGCGCACGGTCCAATGGGCCTCGAGTCCAGTGATAGCGATTCTAACCCTACTTCTACTTCTGTTTTTTAACTTGACAAGTCCTCAGGAACTAAAGTATCAAGCAGTTCAAGTTACAGATTCAGCTAAAGCCTTAAGAGGTCTCCACCCTGTGAATCGAGGGCGGCTAAGTCTTAGCGTTTGTGATGCCCTGGGGAAAAAATTAAGGAGAATCCATGATTGACGATAGCCTCAAAGCAACAATCAATTTGCCAGGCGACTTCGTGTTCGGAGAGGTCCGTCCAAATCATCGAGAGGTTGCCTTCGCGGTGACCCCACCACCACCTTTAGGCCCGCTCGCCGCTTTTGTCGGAAATTGGGCTGGTCACGGGTTCAATACCATCTTTCGCCCCGACAACTCCGTGACCCCGACGCCGCTTCCTGTTCCCGTACCTCCCACAGATAACGTTCTGGAAATTAATCTCACCTCTGAGAGTCTTTCGTTTTCTAAGGCCTTGGGATCAGTTCCAAATCGGGGAACAACGCCGCAGGGAGACATTTTTCTTAACGGCGTGCCTTATTTACAGACGGTCAACGACATCACAATCCATGGCGAAAAAGTTGGCATTCACGTCGAGCCGGGTGTATGGATTGCTGTCCCGGCGACGAATGTCCCGCCACTCGGTGTATCTATCACGCGCATGGCGTCGATCCCGCACGGCAGCACGATTGAGGCACAGGGAACTGCTGTGTCGGTTGGCGGGCCGCCAACGATAGACCCAGTCGACATTACTCCGTTTCAGACAGGAAACCCGGCCAATAAGATTAAGTTCCCCAGCCAGACCGCGAGCAATCCAAACACGAGGAGAATTCCCCAAGACCTAGGACCCTTTATCGCTGCAGGCACCATCACGCAAGCAATGTTAGACGATCCAAATTCGTTATTACGACTTCACATCAGCACGCAAAAGATCATAGATACAACTGCGATTATCATCTCGACCGGCCCGCCGCCGCCTCAATTACTTCCATTCGGCGGTGGAGTCGACAACATCGCCTTTTTGATGGGCCAAGCCGCAACCAACGCTCCAAACGCTCAAGCCTTGCAGATGTTCGCTATTTTCTGGATCGAAACTGTGGAAGAGAACATTATCGTCCCGGCTTTGCAGGCGGGCCACCAGTTTGCCGTAAAAGCCAAACCAAGCATTCCGGGTCAACGAGTTCCAACGTTCTCAGGAACGGCGCCGTTTGACTCTGATAAGCCTCGGAAGTTGACTGTGCGATTTACTCAAATTCAGTACACCCAGACGGTCATGCTGAACTTTGCCGGCCTAACGTGGCCCCACGTTTCTGTAAACACGCTCGTTCCACAAGGCGACATTGTTGTCCCCCATTCGGCATGGGACTGACCAGCAGGATCTTAGGGATCGCATTAAGTTAGACGTTCAGCGACTCCGAGTTTAGGTCAAGTGCGAAAAAAAGAAGGCCGCCAGATATCCCGGACGTATAAGGATGAACAAGGATCTTCGGTCATCTAGGAGCAGGGCCTGGAAGCCTGAATGCTGACCCGCTTAGACCAAAGAAGGGGTCGATCTACCTGGTCGATGTGGAAAACAACGGAGAATAATCGGCAAATCGGCTTAGACATAATATGCGCCTTCTCGCGTACGAACAAACTAACCAAAATGGTCTGTCGCTCGACGGTCATGAAGAAGGATTGATGCACGCGTGCAGACGTGGTTACGCTATCTCGATAATGTTATGTGCTGTTGTTCTTTGTCTAACTTACTCGCCACAAATTACTGACGCCCAAGCTCCAGCAATGCGCCAAATGGCCACCCGTGTCGCCGCTGGTCCGATCAAACTTGACGTCCAACCTGAATCGGCCTCGGCCCCCATCAATTCGAGTGTGCCCGTCAAAGTTTTTCTGCGCAATGCGGACAATGAGGCAGCAACCTGGGATCACGTGTGCACTGTCGATCTCGAAATTACATTTCCATCCAAAAAAGTTGAGCACCAGAACATAGTGATACCAAGAGGGCAAAGCGTCGCGTCCGCATCAGTCGCCGCTTCCGAGTATGGCATCATGCGAATCCGCGCCACGGAATCCACAGATTCGTTGCTCTCTGCAGGAAATACCCTGTTCATTGTCGGTCCGTCTTCGAAAAATCCCAGTTCAAGGGCCAAAAAGAGATCGTTTCATCTTTTAGGGTCACCCGAAACTCGACCCATCTTGACCTTCGTTTCCTGGGGTGAGCGCGCTCCAGAGAAGTCACTTCTGGAAACACAAGAACCTGGCGCCGGTTCTGGTGGCCCTGCCTCGCCAGCAGAGCCCCCCGAGAGTCCTCAACTACTATTGGTCAATTCCACCGGTAAGGACGAAGTTCTTTCAGACGGCAAAGACTTCGCGCGAATCAGCGTTTACTACATGGGTCCTGACGGGAAAGGAGCTCCGTCCGACATCTTACTCTGGATCTCTTGGTCGAACGGAATGTTCAATCCCCAGCCGATGATTATCCGCCGAGGTAAACTCGCCGCCGAGGGTAGGCTGGTCTCAAAGTCTCCGGTGGAAGCCGCGATCAGTCTTGTCAGTTCTGCGCCAAAAGTACCCGTTCAGGGAAGTTCCACCTTAAAGGTGCTGTTCTCTCCCCCAATCTATGGATTCGGTCCTGCCACCTCGGAGGCAGTTTTGAAGATGTCCTTGATCGATCGAGAACCACTTATCGGTTGCTTCTTCGATGATGAGGGCCATTGCATCCAGACCGACCGCAAACGCCACGTCAACGTTTCCAGCACCAACCCCAGTCTTCATGTCGAACCCGACGGCTCAGATATATCTGCCAACGACGGCACCGCCACTTTCTACCTCGAACCAACGTGGAGCGGTACAGCAAACATTGAAATGTGGACTTCGGGGCATAACAAACAGCGCATCGCGATAGTGATATCTATCTGGTTGGTTGTCGTTCTATGTTTCGTCGGTGGGTTGGTTGGAGGCATTGCCGCACGGGATACTATGAAAGGATCGATTTGGTGGAGAATGTTCATCGGAATTGTAGGCGGCATCGTTTTGGTCTGGTTCTGCGTCTTTGCCGTCATTCCCCAAACCCATAATATGATTGCTCATAGCCTGATCAGTGTCTTGGTCGTCGGCATCGTTGGCGGATACGCTGGTACCCGGGTTCTGGATTTCGCCGCTAAGAAGCTGGGTGTGATTACCTAGTCTTCCCAACAACATTGACTGTTTCTATTTTGGATCTCCCAGGGCAGAGGGCGTTGCGCGAGCCGACTTTTTGCTAGGTCGGCGTCGGAGGTGACGATGGGTACCCCCGGTATGGGGTCGTGTTAGGTAAGGCACGCGATACCGCTTCAATCTCAGCCGGAAGACCTCGGCTAGACAGTTTTCTGCGATTCGCCGGGACTTTGCGTAGATCGATCCAGGGAAGAGAAGTGGCAAATCATTCCTGGAAGGCATCAAGAGTGGGAGCATCTCGGAGACGTGTCCTCCAGACAGCCTTGCTCCGGATCTGTTCTATCGCTGAAAGGATGAAGCGGAACATGGAGCCGTGGCAGCGCTTGGGGGTAATGTAGTTCACCCAGCTGACCTCCGGCTAACCACGACCAGCATGGCTTGCGGTCGCCGCCATGCTGGTGCACTCCGCTAAGTAGCAAAACCTCCTCGTTCCCGAGGTGCGACGGAACACAATTCACTCCCACACGCTTCATCGAACATTTGCATCGGCTGGGAATCATCCATCGACGCACGGCCTAGAATCACCCGGAAGGCAACAGCTACATCGAACGCTTTCATCATAGCTTGAAGGAAGAAGAAGTGTGGACTGCGGAGTATCGCGACGTGCAGGAAGCGCGAGTGTCGATCGCTCGCTGGATCCAGGAGTACAATCACGACCGGCCTCACTGCGGAGTTCAAAATCGTACTCCGCACGAGGCCTTCTTGGCTTTCGCAGTTGAGCTAAGAACTGAGGCCCTGAACGGCAAATTTAGCAGGGTGCCCTACACCAAGGGAATCCAAGAAAACGGACTCGTTCGATGTTGTGGAATATCTTTCGAACGCTGGCGCGTCGCGGCGACTCAACTAAATTCAAGAAAGGGCAAGTCATATTCTGTCCCTTCAAGACCTAATGAACGAACACTATTTGCGGATGATTCCCACAGACCCTTTCACGCGGAAAAAAGAAGGTCGATAGCCTGATCTGTTACAATTCTCGTGATCACGGAGTTAGGCACGCTTGCGACGAAGATGGAGAGCGAAAATGGCAAAGACAACGCCTAAGAATAGCGCTTTTATGAAGCCAATGCAGCCTTCTGAACACCTGGCCAAAATTGTTGGCACAGAGCCACTGCCTCGAACTGAGGTCACAAAAAAGATTTGGGTGCACATTAAGAGGCACAAACTTCAGAATCCAAAGAACAAACGAGAAATCCTGGCCGACGATAAGCTGCAGCCGATTTTTGGCAGTAAGAAATTGGATATGTTTCAGATGACCAAAGCAGTCAACAAGCACTTGAAATAAAGGCGGCAGAGTCACAAGTCGATCCGGAAACAAACGATCACGATGCGAGCAACGTGCAGACCGGATTGCAGTGCAATCTCCAAGAAGCTAAAAAATCCATGCTGCAGTGTTCCTAGCCCATACTAGCCGTTCGCTTTGTAGAACCTTTTCTGCTTCTGTTCTGACCTGACATCAGTTTCCAAAGTCATCGGTTCTTGGCCCGCTGTAGAGTGTAGCTAGTCATGTATATTATTGCCTTCTCAACGAACAGGCACTGCCAATCGGTACAGCGACAGTTCAGAGATAGCGATATCGGCAAGATCGTCTCGATCAGATAGGACCGACACATGGTTCACGATGAGTCCGTAAATTCCGCTGGCGTGATCCAGTGCAGCGACATAGAATCCGGTCAATGCGAACATTAGCAGAGAATCTGGAATGTCGTGCTAAACACCATAGGCACCTGGGACAAGCGAACTACGGGGCAGTCGTCTTAGTGTTCCTCGTGGCTGTTGGGAGCAGCGTGGTCGCGACCTTTGTTGTGAGGACACGGGCGACTTGGCTTCCATTCATTACCGGACTGCCGGCGTTGGCCTTGCTTGTGAACGGTTTCTTTCGGTTTGAACAAAAATCCGTTTGGCACTTTGAAAGAGCTCCAAACTGGACGCGATCTATAGGAAGATTGCGTTCAGCGATTTGGATGCGAACGTTGCAACTGACTGGTGGACCAAGGTGGATCAAGAAATGGACGAGAAATGGCCAGGATTCGGTCCATTTTCATCAGGCGGCACAACAGCAGGACGAGCAAGCGAGAAATAAGGCACAGGCGATACGCCCAGGAGTCGTAAGGAATCGACTACTCCGTTCTTACTCGGCGTTGCCTTCTTCCAAACTGGCGACCGGATTCGGTGTCACTCAAGAGAGTCAATAGGGAAAGCTACGCACAAAGTTCTACCGGCCTCACCGAGTGGAAGAAGACACTACAGTCCCAAAATACGACGAAGTTTAGAGTCAGAAGGTTGGCGCAATCGTGAGGCGACGACCAATGACCACGATCACGCCCAGCAAACTCGACTGTTTAACTTTCTTCAAATACAAGAGCCCGAGAAATCTCGAGTGGCTTAAACAACTTATACTCAGCCACAAACTACTCGTCACCAGATTCAAACGCCAGGCGTGGAGGGTTTGTACGACAACTGTCGCAAATCCTCAACACGCGGGATGGCTGTGAGTACCGCATATATTCGATGGTCGAACGATTCGACAATTTTGGTCTCTGGACGAAATATGCGAGCGACCGTACTGGTTATTGTCTCGAATTCGCGAACGAGAGTGACTTGTGCGAAAAAGGCTGTCGAAGTTAGCTGCGGCGAAAGCGTGCCATTCCACTTAAACGACGAGAAGGCCCCATTCTTGGTCAACAACGGCCGGACTGGAGCAATGAGGAAAAAGTGTGGTTGATTCTTCGAAGGGGAATACTGCTTATCCTAGTCACAAGGCAGAGGTTCAGATGAATAGAAACGGTACTGGCTTTTCTCTCGCGTATCCGTCACTTCCAAATTGAGAGCAACGCGTGAAAAGGCAAGAATGAGGGTAGAAATCCTTTAGCCTCACGACCCCAGCCAGCACTTCATCTAACGACTCGCGTTGCCGAACACTTGTCTGAAGCGATTCGAGTTCACGTTGTTGGCTTTGCTTGCGTTCTGTGTCTTCGTCGTGATGCTTTGCCGCCCACATTTCCTGTGATTCAATCAGTCCTTCTGAATGAGGCTTTAGGAACTCCCGAACTGGCCCACGAAGGCAACCGGCAAACCGCCGGATTGTGTCCGTTGATCCCTTTTCAACGAGCCATTTTGCAGATTCTAAATTCAAGAGCGACGCCACAATCTCATCGACAAAAAAGAACCGCTGCTCTTCTGAGCGTGGTGTCGCAAAACCCTGCTCTATGTATTCCTTGAAAACCCATCCCTCCTGATCGGTTCTTCTCGCAATATCGAATAGCCTCGCAAGTGGAGCAGTGTGGTCGGGATATATTCGCGCGTTTTCGATCCCGACCAAAAGGCTCCCCAAGATTTGAGCGATCTCCTTGTCAAAATATCGGGGCAACAATTCCAGGATAGGCTCGACGTAGCCACCGGCCCTCATGGAATTTAATTGCTCGATGTGTTTTAGGAAGTAGCGCAGAGTGTTGACCAACGCCTGTCGCGATTGCAGTTCGCGAAAATGATAGAACGTTGAGCTCAACATCGCGTTTTCCCCAAACATCAAGGGAAACACCGACTCGAATTGTGTCTCGTCGACCAGCGAGCACGCGGCATCCAGAAGGTTTAGATACCCGGGATCGCTTTTGTCCAGCGCCGAAAGAATTTCCGGAACTTCTTTTGGACTGCCAGCGTTAACGAGGGCCACAACTCCCGAATAGCGCAAGCCTAGATTCGAAGATCGATCCATCGCCTTATTGAGTGCGAGAGGAACAACTTCCTGCCTCTTCAGAATTCCCAGTAGCGCGAGTGCATTCCCTATGACGACATCATTTGTTGATTTCAACTCGAGTAGCAGTTCGTTCTGCATTTCTTGGGTGACACAGCGAGCCATCCGCCGTACGTTCAATCGGGGATGATCCAGCGCAAACTGCCCGCTCTTTTCAAGCTTCTTCAGCACTTCCCGCACAATCGTATTTTTCTGCTCGTTTGAAAATACCGAAGGGGAAGAGGTAAGCATCCACAGCGGGTGATTCTTCACGAAAAAACGCCTTACCGAATCGTTCATCTCAACCAGATAAGCGGTCGAATTTTGCCAGGATTCATTGGGGGTGTGATAGTTGTCGAAGGCAAGTTCGCGTACGCGATCCATGGAAACATCGCTGAGGGCTTCGGCCGCCAGGTACTCCCCGTGCGAAGCCAGTTGAAAGGCCAATCCATTCTTGGTTCGTTTCAAAATCGAGCAGTACAGCTCATTCAGAATGCGTTCCGCTTGGTCAGCTTGCAGGTTCATCGACTCCTTGATGATTGCGAGTGCCTCCGCCTCACTCAGTTCATTTCTGGCATAGGTCTCCATCGCCACTGCGATGAATCTCAGCGCTCTTCTTTGCTGATAGTGCGCTACGCGAGGGCGGCTGGAGATGAGCTGATCCACCAGATAGCTAAGGTTCTCCGATCGGCGGTCGCTGAATCTTCCCGTTTTCTGGAATCGTTCCACCAAGACGGAAAGAAGAAACGGATTTCGCATTTCTTCCTCTGCGTCAGCACGTTTCGCGGCGTCCCGAAATACTCCGAAGTTGACTCCCTGCAGCTCGACATATTTTTCTATATCCTCATCACTGAAATCGCATAAGTGAAAGAGACCAGAGACTGGTGGCAGAGCTTTGCGGTGGGAGACGTAGAATGCCTGCCGCGACGTCAGGAAGAAAGAGTTTTTCGAATCATTCGCCAACAGGTTGGACAGTTCAAGGAAGAATGCCTGCTGCAAATCCGCCGGTACTTCATCCAAACCATCAAGCACAAAAGCACGCTGCAGTATTTGGCCGTCAACAACGGCATCTGCCTGTAACGCCCAAGCGGGTGTTGCAGAAGAGACAAGTTCGGCAAGATTTCCTCGATACTCCTTTAATTCCGCAAAGACAGGCAAGGTAGCGGTTCGCTTTGTGAATTCTCGTACCGCTGCCTTCGCCACAATGCTTTTTCCGCCTCCCGGCTCGGCGAGAACCAGGAGCTGCTTTTGCTCCAAGACCTCGACAAGGTCCGGTTGCCGGTCGCGAGGCAAGCTGCTCTTGAAATAGTCGAAATCCTGCGACAGATGGCCATCCTCTTTCGCAAGAGCAAATCTGCGTTCGATGTAATTCACCGTGGGGAGCTTGGATACCAGCTCTTGAAGGTAGGCTTTGAAATCCTCTGGATTCACAATGGCACCGATTGTCTTGTGGGCTGCAGGCACTTCTGCTTACGAGCAGACCTATAAGTTAGGCAGCTCGGATTATCATAGACCGCTATGGCGGATGACTTCTCGACTCCCGTTAAGAAAGCGCTGGCGGACCGCGTCGGACACTTGTGTTCCAATCCAGAGTGTCGGGCACTGACAACTGGACCTCAGGATGACCCTGCGAAGGCTGTCAATCTCGGCGTGGCGGCGCACATCACGGCAGCGTCGATAGGAGGTCCCCGCTACGATTCTGACCTTTTGCCGGAAGAACGGAGTTCACCCTCGAACGGAATCTGGCTTTGTCAGAACTGTGCCAAGTTGATCGACAACGATATTTCCCGTTTTTCGGTCAGCGTGTTGAGGCAATGGAAAACCGAAGCCGAGTTTGACACCAAGAACCGTCTCGGAAAGACTGGAATCTCCTCAAATTCCAGCAATCAGCCAGCGCTGAAGGTCTATGACAGAGTGCGTATCTCCCCCGTTGTGCCGCGAGTGCACGAACAATCGGACTTCTATGTCGAGGAAGATAAAGGCCTGCTTTACGTTTTCAAGAAACAGGATTCTCTTCGCAGTGTAGAGGTTCCCAAATCCTTTATCGGCTCCGTCCATATTCTGGGAGCTGGCAAACCCGCGATCGTCCGACTTACAGGGAGACTCCAATGGGTTTCACCAAAACGGACGTTTGACCTGTTTATAGATCCACCTCCTGCCGGACCGCTCGGTGCCTATGGGATCGCGAAGGACATCGACCTCGACTACCCGCGGCGAGCGGGGATTCAAGGCGTTTCCTTTACTCGTGAAGAGCGTCTTCCCCAGCTTCTCATGCAAGGTTGGTATGTTTACTACGATGATGACGGCGCCTATCTTCGCAATCCCGGGAGAGATACGAACCAGATTCTTGTTTGCAACTGGACTTAGCAATCTTTCTACCCGCCCAAAGCTAGAATATCCCGCGATGTTGCAAGAACCGTTCGAGCCCTTTGTGTTATGCCTCCCGTAGGAACTCAAACGTTTCCGTCTGTTCGCTTGTTAGCCGACTTCTATTCATAATGCACAAACTCGTCTCGCGGTTTCGGACCAGACAGGACCTTTCATCGATTTTAGAACACGATAGGAACAGGGTCTCCGAGATCAGCCTCCGGAAAATGGGGACAGCATTCGATCTGAATATTTCTCAGCGTCAAGCTTTCTTTCAACGTGTTCTCGTTGCCGTCAAACACGAGATACGCAAATTTCGAACTTCGCTTCGTCCAGCCCGTAACCAGGTCTACCGCCAACCCAACCGCGACGGAAGCGAGAACGCCGTTGGGCCAGACCACTTGGGGACGAGAGCCAGCCTTGCCGTACTTTTCCCCCTCTTCTTTCAATTTAGCGTCTGTTAGAAACCCCATGCACCGCATGCAAATGTTTCCGGGAGACGAGAGAATCACCTGCCCGCCTATCACCGGAGCCTTCTCACCGTGGACGTCCATGCCGATATCAATGTAATGCATCATGTATCGCCTGCATGCCACTTCAAGTTCCGAGCGCCCCTGATAGCCGTCGACACAACCAAGTACGATTTGGCATTCGCGAAACATTTCCGGCCGATCTTGCCATCGGCCGGCGAAGCTCCTCACCTTCGCATCTGGTTGCAAACCGTAAATAACAGTCTTCGCAATGTGAAGCTTGGACGTTTCCGCTGGGGCATCGAAGGTCTTAGCCCCAATCAGCCGATTGAGATTGGACTCTTCAACGATGTCTCCATCAAAGAGGACGTAGTGTTGGAATCCGATGTGGGCGAGCTGCTGAATGACGTGCGAGCCACCGCCCCCAAGTCCCGCGACGCCCACCGTGCATTGCGCAATGCGTTCATCCGCATCCGGGCCTAGAAATGACTGCCGCACGAACCGCTGCTTGTTCATTGTCCGGCTCCCTTTTCGAAGATTCGAATCGGATGGCCGATTACACAAACGCTTGAGGCAGATACTTCGTCTCTTCCGGGAAGCCAGACCCATCCAGAGGCGTGATCCAAGGAAAGAATGAGAATGCCATGGGCCGCCTCCCTCCCGACCGCATGGAAGCCACGCACCACCTCTGGAGTGTCCCGGCGATCCACACTGCTCATGCCTGTCCTGCCTTTGTGGGCATGTAGATGGACGTGAAAAACCCCCTCACGGGTTTGTCGCCCGCTGTAGGCCGCCTGCATGCCCCAAGTAATCGCGTCCCTCCCAATCCGAGCACCGACCGCACGGTCCTCTATATATTGGTCGTCCGGGATGGGGTAATAGCGGTGCAATAGAACGAGGGTCCCCGAGTTTTCAAGCGAACCGTAGCGCCCTAGTACAAATCCTACGCGCTCACCGGCGAACGAATGACGCCGCGCCAAGTCTTCCAACATCTGGCCGTGCAAGGAACCGGTTAGCTTGATCAGCGTCATCGCGTGAATCCCGTTAAATGTCCGATCAGGATATCCTTGAGCGTGGGCGTCGAAAGTGTGACGCGCCACGAGAACGCGAACCAATTCCTCTCGCAGATACGCGCGTTACTCACGTTCCAATTGCGGGCAAAAACAGACTTTACCTGGACGGAAAAATAGAGCTGAGAAGGGTAGCCGTCGCCGCCGGTGAAGGGCCGAAGCAGTGCGTCGCAGCACCCGGGTTCGCAGCCATTCGGCAAACGCAGCTGCTCTAACAGCAAATATGTAGCGGCCCCTTCGGCGAGGCCGCTCACTTTATCGCAGTAGCGCTTCAGTTCCTCAATTTGTTCCAGCGGATAGGCTGTCATGTCCGCTCACGATGACGCGCCTGACTGCACTTGTGTGAAGAAAATCTCGCAGCCCTTGATTTTCACGGGTTTATCAGGCGGCTGGGGCATCGGCGGTCCGTCTTTTTCCTCTAGCAGGACATACCCTTCGGGTGTCTTACCCACCTTGCCCAAGATTTCGGCGACGGTCCGATTGCCCCGTTCGATCCGGTACGCAGGCCCATCAATAAAGATCTCCACGATCTCCTTGTGCGCCGTAATGAAACCCTTCAATCCTTTTTTCCGGAGATCCACTTCCTCTTTCGGCTCAACCACGTCGTTTTCACAGTGCACGAACTCTTCGATGAGTTCGAACGCGCACGGACGCTTGCCCACCTTGCCGAGCAAGAACTCCCCGGTTGGCCGCGGCGTACTGATCTCGAACTTCTCTCCATCAATTCGAACGTGATAGGAATGCGCATGCGGAACGTCGACGCCCCGCTGCGCAAATTCGAAAATATCAACTGCTCCATCTTGTTCCTGCGGAATCTCCATACTCGTATCCTCCTCGAGGCATGCAGTGCGCTCCATGAAACCTTAGCCTTTCTCGCCATCGCTTCATGTGCGATAATTCTCGTGTACGAGAATACCAAAAACAGAGTTCTCGTCAAGTAGCTTTTCTCGTAGGAGAGAAGTACAATCCCGCCACCCCAACCCCAAGGAGGCAAATGGCTGACGGCATTGATGTTGCACGGCTCGGACGCCTGGTCCGAAAGAAGCGCGAGGAAGATGAACTTTCCCTTCGCGACCTCGCGGAACTTACAAAAATGAAAATCCCCACTCTTTCCAGAATCGAACGCGGTGCTTCAAAGGATGTCGCGGCGGGTTCGCTCGTAGCGCTCGCCGAGTGGCTTGGAGAAGCTTGGGAGGAACTGCGTCAACAAAAACCAAAACCTGTACATCGAAAAAGAAAAGTGGTCGAGCACACGCCAGACATTGTCGAAGTCTATCTTCGCGCTGACAAGAACCTCGACCGCCAGACCGCTGAAGCGCTGTCGCACCTCTTTCGCAATGCCTACGACAACTATATGAGATCCCTTAAGAAAGCGTAGTGTGCTCTTGCCTTTCTCTAATCGAGCCAAGGTCTGGGAGCCGCATGGCCTAGCGCTCCGCAAACGGCTCAATCTTTTGACTCATCACCTGCTCGACCCCTTCAAACTTGCCCCGTTAATCGGTCTACTTCTCATCGATTTGGACGACGCGTGTGAGCAGCTTCCCAAAGCGATGCGCCAACAACTGCTGGTCCACGGAAAGAGCCAATGGTCCGGCGGCGTTTACGCCCAGCCGCTGCCGAATGGGACTCGCATCTGTATCCTCAATTCTCGACACAACTCGCGCCGCACAAAAATCACGCTGATGGAGGAGGTTGCGCACATCTATCTGAAGCACTTGCCGACGGGCCTGATGCGCTGCACGGATGGATTACGGATGAGGGGATACGACAAGAATCAGGAGCAAGACGCCTATGGTGTCGGAGCCGCTGCGCTGCTGCCGTGGCGTGCGATTTTTCCGGCCGTCAATGGAGGTATGGCGATCGACGACCTCGCAGAACAGTTTGAAGTCAGCCCCGAATTAATCTCCTACCGCATCAACATCACGGGAGCTCACTCGCTCTACAAAGCGAGACAACGCTCACGCAGATAGTTCGCCGACAATGAATCGTGCTTCCCTCTGCTCTTTGTTTGACCTTAATTGCCTTCGGCCTAAAATGCGGATCTAAGAGTTTCTCTCGTCAAAGAACATTCTTTCCTGCCCTTCCTGGCCAAACGCTGCGCCTGATCCGTCCGCTTCTTCTGTCAAGGGTCTTCGCTGCGCTCCGATGAACGCCGAACCAAGGCGCCCTTGACAGCGCGGACGGACAGTCGCCTTCCCCCGCCATGAAGGGCATTTGCTTTTCATGCGCGGCTTTCCGCCGTGCCTCTGAGGAGCAAACCCAAATTCAAATCATGGAGTTTTCAGAAATGCAAAAGGTAGAACGTAAACCGCTGTTTGACCTCGGCCAGCTCGTAGCAACACCCGGCGCGCTGGCTGCTCTTGAAAAATCTGGACAGTCTCCCGTGGACTTCCTCTCGCGCCATGTGACCGGCGATTGGGGGGAAGTTCCCGAAGAAGACCGCAAGGAAAATCAATTCAGTTTGGAAAAAGGCTTTCGCCTCATGAGCAGCTATCGCACGACGGCTAATAATGTGGTGTGGGTGATCACCGAAAGCTCAAGGTCACATACCACCCTGCTCCTGCCGAGCGAGTACTGAGCGGAAATAGAGACAAGGAGAACACACGATGACTACCGTACTCGAAACAAACGCGAATCCTTCCGTGCCTTCGACCGTGTCCGCAATGCAGGACATCCCGCTCAAACACATTTCAGGAATCGAAGACCAATCCGCGACGCCAGTTCGATGAAACACAACTAGCGGAATTGGCCGAGAATATTCGGCTTCACGGCGTCCTTCAGCCCGTTCTCGTTCGCCCGTTGCCTGATGGCGAGCCGGGAACCTATCAACTCGTAGCGGGGGCACGGCGCTTCCGCTCGTCAAAACCCGCGAAGCGCGAAGCCATTCCAGCGTGTATTCGCGAACTCACCGACACCTGGAACTGCAACTCATCGAAAACCTGCAACGCGCCGACGTGCACGAACTCGACGAAGCGCGGGGCTATGCGGCCCCGCCACGCCTAAAGCGGCCCCATTTGTTTCAGTACGCTAAGGTTTCCGATTTTCCCCGAACTGTTACGCTGTGACTGGAACGCGACGACCCCGGCCCGCGGACATTTTCTGCGCCATCACGAGTATGAGTTTTCGATCGGCATCCCCGGCTTTGCTGAGGCACTTTCTGAGCTTGTGAAGATACATCGCTGGCTTGCCCGAACTTCCCCAGGCGATGTCATCCGACGTTTTCCGTTTCAGAAGGTTCGGCAACTTGGGCGGCTCGTCGCCTTCGTAGAAAAGCTGGTACAGCGGGATTTCCAAGGCCCTCGCCAGCTTCTCCAAGGTCTCGATGGCCGGTACCGTGTGCCCGTTTTCGACGCGCGAGATATAGCATCGCAACAGCCCGGTTCTCTTCTCGATGTCTCCCTGGGAGAGTTTCTTTGCTTCTCGCAACTCCCGCAAACGATCTCCAATAATCATCCTTGCCTCTTTTCGTTCTTACGATTGCAGAATGTCGGGGACGCACGAACAGAGTATACGCGCCGACACCTTTCTCCAAGAAATGCAGGCCACGCTGCGCGAAACCTCTTCGAATGCGCACGTTCTTCTATCCGGCTTCCACGAGCCGCATGGTTACGCCGACGACTTGTCCAACGATCTCCGCTTCTCGCGGATACGCGAAGCGGCGCACCTCGCACTTGGAATTTGGATGCGGAATCGCCGACAGATAGCCGCCACTCATCTCGCACCAACTGCAAAGAAATTCCCCACGGAGTTCCAAAAAATAGATGGGCCTGTCATATTCATTGTCCCATTTGCCTTTGCTGATTTTGCGCAGGTCTTGATCGATCTGAACGATCGAGCCCGGGCGGATTATTGGCGACATGCGTTTATCGCCGATGCCAACAAAGCCGTAGGTGCCATTCCGCAAATCCAGATGTTGAATCAGGCGAATCGGAACTTCTCCCCAGATCTCGACGAGCTTCGAAAAAAGGTTGGTCCGTTCGAGGTGGAGAGCTTCGGGCGACCGCAGCGGAACCACAATCGTTTCATCGGTTTCGGGTAGATCGGTAGCGAGTTGGGTTTTGGAAGGCGCAAACATGGCCTGATCGCGGCCAAAATCGCTGAGATGCAGCCCAAAAAAACCGAAGATGTTCGACCAGTGGGTTCGGTAGATGGCCCCAACGCCATTAAAACGAACGTTGGAGATTCCGTGAACGTCGTCGTGCACCTCGAACGCCGCCCCGGCCGGCGCTTCGTTTCCGAAGTCGTCGAAATTCATGGCTACGATCCCGACCGGGACGAATACAACTACGGCTTCATTTTCGATAGTCACAAGGAGCTTGTATGAATGGCGCTGAAAAACCGACATCGTTTATCCTCTCAGCTTCAGAATATATTCTCGACAACTTCGAGCAGACCGATCGTATCGCCATGCTCGTCCTCAACCGGGACTTCGGCGAAACCGTCCAACGCATTACGAGCGCACAGAAAGCGGCAAGCCCCGAGTTTCAGGCATGGCTCCGATACAAGAACGCGAATGGCTCGGACATATATATAGGAATGAACCCGCTTAAAAAGGACGCTTCGACGCGGACAAAGGAAGACCTTGAAGCCATCAAGCATGTCTATATCGACTTGGATCACGGCGGCGCCGAAGGCCTAGAAGCCGTCGAGAACTCCGGTTTCGTCCCCAAGCCCAACTATGTGCTGAACAGTTCGCCTGAAAAGCATCAGGTCGTCTGGAAAGTCGAAAGCATGAATCTCGAAGAGGCCGAAGGTCTCTTGCACGCGATGGCGCGAGAGTTCGGGGGCGACCCCGCGGCTACCGACGCGACTCGAGTCTTGCGAGTTCCCGGTTTTGCCAACAAGAAGTACGAAATAAACTTCTATGTCGAGGCACGCAGAGAATCCACGGAAACGTACCATCTTCGTGATTTTAAACTGCACATCGATTCGCAGGACTCGCCGCGCCACAACTACGACAACCGCGCCAAACGAGAATCATCGCTGCGGGCAAGTCTGAGCCAGTCCGAGCATGACTGGGCTTTCGCCAAACGCGCACTCGCCCGCGGAGACGACCCCGAGGAAATCATCCACCAGATTGCACAACATCGCGCCGCCGACAAAACGAACCCGGAATATTACGCCCGGCACACGGTAGATAAGGCAATAGCCGAACTCGCCTCTCGGCCAACTCAACCCCGCTCGAATGCTTCCGACGACGGCAAAAACAATTGGGAGCCAGGGCACTAACTCTCACTTTCGGACCGATTCCAAACCTTGAGAACTAAGAAATGGAACACAGTACGCCATTGATGCCGGGCCACTTGATTGGTACAGTCGCGAGAGCGACGCCAGAGAAGCGGGAAAGCAGAAAGTGCATGAGCCGCCGATCTGGTCAAAGTGGTCATATCGAAAAAAATGGTAACTGGTACGTGGTTCGGTTTTGGATGGACGTTCCAGGGCAAGAGAAGCGAAAACATATGTGCGTAAAAATCAGTCCAATTAACGGCCTGGGAAGTTTGACGAAACCCGAACGAGAAAGGAAGGCAAGGGAGATCATTGCCGAAAGCGGAGCCGATACACCGGAATGCCTGGCCCACGCGGAAGGTATTTCTACCGGTGCTACGTTTCGCCAACAAGCGGCATGGTGGATCAATCACGTACAACAACGGAAGCGCAAACCAATCGCTCCAGCAACCGTCGAATCGTGGCAAGGCTGCCTTGATGTATGGATTCTACCGAACCTCGGCGATGTTCCCCTGTCCTCTGTGGGGAATCTCGCTCTCAAGGGGCTCGTGGAGAAAATGGTCGAGGCGGGTCTCTCACCCAAGACGGTGAATACCTACTCGCAGGTCGTGAAATCTGTCGTGGCTTCCGCCGTCAACGAGGAAGGCGAACAACTCTTCCCTCGCAAATGGAACCACGAATTCGTCGACATGCCGGTAGTGGACAAGAGCAAACAAAACACGCCCTACTTCACTAGCGAAGTCATCGCTGGGATTCTCAAATCCACCAAAGGGTACAAACAAATGTTCTGTGCCTTGCTCGGTGGTACGGGACTCCGCGCTGGCGAAGCAATCGGGCTTGAAATCGGCAAGCACATCTCAGAGGACTTCAGAACACTCTACATCTGTCAGAAAGTCCGGAGAACGAAGTTGGAACTCTTTCTCAAGACCGATGCCGGACGTAGAGACGTTGATCTCTGCCCTAAACTGGCAACGCTGCTCAAGACGTATGTCGGAGGCCGAACTTCCGGTTTTCTTTTTCAGAATCGGAAGGGGAACTTCCTCTCGCAGACGAATCTTCTGAGGCGCGGATTGCATCCCGCCTTGGAGAAATTGAAGCAGCCCAAAGCGGGCTTTCACGCTTTCCGCCGCTATCGTCTTACATGGCTCAGAAAGAATCGCGTCCATGCCGACTTGGAACGATTTTGGATGGGACATGAAAATGAGACGGTGGGCGACGGCTATAGCAAGATGAAAGAAGATGTCGTATTCCGGTTGCAACAAGCAAGAACGGTGGGTTTGGGTTTTGCACTTCCGCCCAAGATCGCCGATGTTGTCCGTATTGTCCGTAAAAAAGAAGCAAAACTTGAAGTTGAAAACGCAGCGTAAAGTATTGAATCGAGAGGGGAAATAATGGTCGGGGCGAAAGGATTTGAACCTTCGACC
>Ga0182015_10000540_pt1 | contig 54073 bp, 49 predicted proteins | sample 712P3MmetaG_FD_120478 | JGI IMG/M metagenome (GOLD analysis project Ga0182015, IMG submission 120478) | Permafrost microbial communities from Stordalen Mire, Sweden - 712P3M metaG | ecosystem: Environmental > Terrestrial > Soil > Wetlands > Permafrost | place: Sweden: Stordalen | collected...
ATGCGCAGCGCGCTCGAAAGTCGATTATGGGCCCGGGAGGGCAACCAGGGAACGACTCCAAAGCCTGCGTGACCGACTCACACCCTGAAGGTCGGCTCTTTGGCGAAGCCACTCCCGAGCCCGGAACAACCCTACGACCGGCAGCTACCGTCGTTCGCTCTCGGAGATCGAAGGCGCCAACGCGACTTGCCCGAAGAGCCTCTTGACACAAAGAGGCCTCGATATGGCCTCGTCAACCTGGTCGAGGAGGTCGTCGTCGCCGGTGCCAGAAGGATCATTCGGGGTTGATGCCAGGCAGGAGGAGGCCGCGGCCGCTCGACGGCGTGCAGTGCGGCCAGCCGGAGGGCTGGCTGTCGCGGATAGCCACCCCTGACCGGGCAGCTCACCGGGCGGCCCTTACGGGGCACCCTCCCCGAGCGGGCGGTCTGACCTGCGGCGTCGCCGCATGGGGTTCGGCTTACGGGACGGCAAGACCTACGCATGGGCGGTTCTGCGGTCCGTCCGATGTCAGACGATCATGGAGTCCGGGACGGTCAGGTCCTCGCTGGCGTACGTCCTGGTGATGGTCGACGGGTCGTCGCTTGCGCAGGCGGCGGCGACCTTGTCCATCAGTTCGTCGTATTCGGTGCCGGTCTTGCCCTGGTAGGAGTCGTCCATCCGGCCCCACTCGTCCCACGGCAACATCTCGACCTTGCAGAGCGAAGCAAGATCACGGATCGCATTACCGCGGATCTCTCCGATACCCCACGCGTAGTCGACCCCGGCGACACCGAACGAGTCTGGGTCGACGGAGCCGGCACGGTATCGGGCCCACGCTTCGCCGCCGGTCAGGAACTCGTCAGCTGCCAGATCTGTCGCGTCGGCAACGAGCGTTTTCCCGATGATTTCGGTGTCGATGCGAATCCATCGACATTCCTCGCTTCGCCAGTGCTCGACGATCCAGTGATCGACGTTCTTCCCGTCGATGAAGTAGGTGGCGAAGCCGCATCGGGCTCTGGCAGAGATGCCCTGCAGTCGCAGAAGTGCACAGCTGAGGACGGCGAAGTGCCGACACGTGCCGACAACGCGCTCGTCCGCATTGCGCGGCTCGTGCAGGGGGGCGGGAGCAAGCGCCGTAAGCACGTCAATCAAAGCCTGCGCAGGTCTGATGTTGCGCTCAGAGAGTCGATGCTCGGATATGCCTGCGGCAGTGGCGTCGTCGGGCTCGATAACGAGACCTTGCACTGCCGCGCAGATCGAGGTCGGTTCCACCCCGAGTTTCGCACTGAGCTGGGCCTGAGTGCGATCAAGCCGTGTGAGCGGACCAGGGCGCCGGTAATCGGCCAAGTCATCGATCATGTCCTCGAATGCTAGACAACCAGTGCGACACCGCCGTCGACCCACGGAGCTGGCCAAGCTACGGACACCGTCGGTGATCGAACCCGGGATAGGGATCCCCTTACGGCCCCCGGCGTGCTGCCCTCAGCCAGCGCCAGCGGGTGGCCTTGAATCTCCTCGGTGGGCACGGAGCGCTGCAGAACTGGGTGATCGGTGCTCCCAACCACGACACGATCCATTCTTCCGCCCAAGCGCAGAGGGAGCCGTTCGGCGTGCCCCCTTTGGGCTGGGCGGATACTGCTGGCACCCCGCTCATGTCCGAAGCGCCGCTTTGGCTTTGGTGAACACCGCCCACACATGGACTCTGCGAGAGCCAACGTCCGACATTCCATCTCCTCCCTACGGGCGCCCGTGGTGGCTGGACGGCTCAGCGGGGATTCGGGCCATAGGGAAGGGAGCCGGTGTTCGCTGCGGGCATCTGTTAGCTGTTAGCGGCTGAGCTATCTGGAGATCTGACGGCAGCGCTCACTGGCGATGGCTCGGCAAAGCTTCTTGGGCATCCAGCGACGTCATGGGTCTCAAGGTGGCCTTCTCTTCGCCCGCGTTGTTGCGGCCCGATCGTCACCCGGGTCGCCCCGGATCTGTGCTCTAGCTCGGGGAGACCCACAGTCGAACCGCCAGCCCGAGCCCGGTCAGCGCGACGAGCCACCGGAGAACGTTGCCGGGGATTCGTCGGGCGACTGAAGGTCCGACCGTACTGCCGACAAACATCCCGAGGGCCAATGGAGCGGCCGCCGTCCAATCGACAGGTCCAAACAACGCGAACGTAACGCCCGAAACGACCCCGGCCACCCCCACGAGCATGTTCTTGAGAGCGTTCGCTCTCGCGACGTGCTGGTCGACGGTCAACAGCAGCAACGCGAGGATCATTACTCCCGCTCCGGCTCCGAAATAGCCGAGGTACACCGACACCGAAAACAGTCCACAGGGCAACAGGAACCGGTTCCCGAGAGTGAGATGTTTCCCCTGCCACGCGAAGAGCTGTGGTTGGAAGAGCAAGCCGATCGAAGCGAAGACCAGCAAGAACGGCACGACTCTGCCGAACACCCCCGCGGGAGTCGACAGCAACAACCCAGATCCGACCACCCCACCTGCCGCGGCCACAAGGGCCCAGCGCCGGAGCCACAATCCCTTTCCTACAAGTTCGGGTCGGGAAGCCAATGCGGAACCCGGCCAACAAGCCACGCCCGCAACGATGTTTGTCACATTCGCAGGCAACGCCGGAATTCCGACCGTCGCATCAAACACCGTGTCGCCGTATGACGCTCGCCGTCATACCAATACGACGCCTCCCACCGCCCAGACTCTCGCTTTCGGACGGAGCCGAAGAGTGGCGCCGAGGGGACGCCTTGACCATCGCCCCTCGTTGGGCAGATTGTCGAGACTCTTCTCCCGACTCCTTGGCGTCGGTCGTCATCGGACGCTCCCTTCTCGAGGATTGCACCCTTGCACGAGGCTGGATCATTCCACCGCGTCGCGGCGGTTTGCGGCCAGGAAGGCGTCGAGATCGACCGTGTCGAACGCCAGCCGCCGACCGAGCTTGAAGTGGGCAAGGCGCCGCTCGAACACGAGCTGCCGGAGATGGCGCACGGTGACGCCGAGGTAGCAAGCGGCGGCGAGGACGTCGAGGCGGCGACCATCGTGCTCACGCGCGGCCACTCCGGCGCGTGGAGTCGTCTCATCGACCGCCGTGACAACGGGAGAGCGGCTGCGTGCTTACCCGCCTCGACCGACGCCGCCTCGCCGACGGTCAGTGCGGAACGCCGCCGTCATCCTATGGCCGTGTACGGGACGTGGCGATCGAGCGTTTCTCGGTGATCGACGACGATGACCTGCGAGAAGCGGCTCATCGACACCGCGAAACGATCAAAGAAGCCGACCTGGCCGAGGATGACCAAGAAGGGGGGATCGTCCCAGTGCTCGAAGAAGCCAACCTCGGCGTGGAAGTCGTGAGAGCTTGCCGGTTCGCACTCCCGCCCCTCTTGGCCGAATTGCGGATCGCACAGCTGAAGCGTCGTGTCGACCACCGAGATCGATCTATGACCTCCGCCTACTTGGACGGCAGTCTGTCGCCCTGACCGAAGGTCGACGCCGGCCTCCAGCGCGACGATGGGGGCGGCCAGCGTGTAGTCCGAACCGGAATCGACGAGAGCCGCGTACTTGTTGCTGATGCCTCCCGGGCCGCGCACCCGCACCTCGACGAGGGGCCGCAGTACTGTTCGGCCAAGAGGGTGGTCCTCGGCCTCCCGTTCGACTACGTACGGAAAGACCCACGGAAGCGGCCGGGGCGGCACACCCAGTCTGGTGGTTAGCCGAGCCCGACGAGATCGTCTTCGTCGAGCTGGGGAGCCCGCATGATCGTCGCCCCACGAACCTGTCGCTCCTGCAGGCGCAGCGATAGAAGGCCGGGACTCTCCGCGGCTTCAACTACTTCGAGACCCTTTACGGCCACCCACAGTCCCGGGTAGTTGCGCAACACTCGGGCCAGTGGAATCGGACTAGCTGTCGCCATCGGTCGCGTCTCCACTTCGCAATTTCGGTCACACCATCTTGCTACGTCTCCGCGCGCCCGGTCGCGGATGGCCGATAGCGCTATTCCAGCTGGTGCCGCGAGGGTTACAGGATGTGGTCGCCACGACCGGAGGGCTGAACGGCGTCACTCGGTCCGCGACGCGTTTGTCCCGTCGCACCGCATCAAAGTCGTCGGGCCATTGACTTCGTAGCTTTTGTCAATCGGCCGCCGGGGGGCTGCAAGGGGCCTGCCGCAAGGACCTGCCAGGAGGATCCTCCATTGGTCGTCTTCCAAACCAGAGGTTCACCTAATCGTTTCCCCGGGGACCCGACCGAGGTGTCGTCGAGGTCGGGTTCGAATCCCGTTGGGGGTGCTGCTGGCGCCAGGGGCCCCTCGTGTTCGTGGCGGACGATACCCCTCGAGGCAACCGGAGGAGGGCTTGCTCAGGACAGGGTCGATGCCACAGGGCGGACCGAAGTGCTCGAAAGCGACCGGAGCACCGTTGTCGAGACTCCACCCGATCCGCTGAGACCGATCCAGACGAGAAGCGGGTGGAGGAGGCCGCCGCCCGTCACGAGAAGTTCGAGCACTGCCATCTGCGGGGAGGCGTAAGAGCAGACGGTCAGGCCGTTCGGGTGGAAGCAGTCACTCGAGAGCCCGCCCCGGCCTGAGTCGGGCTTCGATGGCTGCAGGTCAATCCGGAGCCCGTTGCCACCATTCCCGAACAGGGTTGACACCGTTGGGAACTGATAGGGACAGGGCGGGTAGACGTCCCGGCGGTCCGAGTCGAGGAGGACCTGGTCCTTCGGGAGCGAGGTCTCGTCGGTCGCGCACTCCGGGTAATTCGAGACGTCGGTGCGGACGACGCTCCAAGACCGGGGCACAAGCGCCGAGAGACCGCCCCAGCTCACCCGATGCCAGCCGTCAGTGCCTGACAGTGGGCTCCCCTCGACCCCAGCGCTGCTCAGCACGCCGCGGCGGGGGGAGAACCGCAGCGTCCAGACCAGTGTGTGGGCGAGCGGTCCCCTCACCTGGAGCTCCTCGAGGACACCAGGCAGGTACCAGGTCACCGAGCTCTTGCCCGAACGCCCGACGATCACCTTCACGCCGTGCACCCAGATCGGATGCCCCTGGGCGTACTTCGGCGGGACCTGCTTGATGTAGAAGAGGTGTGCCACGTTGGCCGGCACCGGCGCGCCGCAGCTCGTAACGAGGCGGGCGTTCCCAAGCAGGAGCTCGCCGGAGGGCGGCTGTCCCGAACAAGATTCCGAGCCGGGCAACTCGACCCACCACATGCCCGGGACCGAGATCTCCACGTCCCCGAAGGGGACGGGGATGAGGCTCTGTCCGGCGGTACGGGCGGCCCTGAACGGCCCGACGGTCACGCGGAACGGCTCATTGACCGGGCCAGCGCAGGTCACGATTGTCGAGGAAAGGTCCTCGACGAAGAACGCGTGCGGGACGCTCGGCAGCTTCACGAAGGCGGACGGAAACGTGGCGCAGGTGTTGCCGCCGCTCCAGATCCAGCCCTTCGGCACTGTCACGGTGGCGAAGGCGACGGCTGCCCTACCTGGCCCCAACGTGACGACCTTGGCGTAACCGACCTTGATGGTCGTGTAGCGCGGCCTCGCCCCCGTCACATGATTGCTGTGTCGCACCTGCTCGAACACTGGCCAGCCCTTCAGCGTGCAGGGCTGCGAGCTCGTCACGGTGATCCTGTCGGGCGTACGGCGGCTTATGTCCCGCCCTGTCGGGCTGACGCTCGTCGGGGAGATCCGCGGGATCGAAAGCTTGAGCCAGCTCCCCCGGCAGGCGGGCAACGTCTCGGTGGCCTCGAGCCGGGCGCTCGCCCGGGCCATGGGATCGTGAACCGCCTGGCCCGTGCCACACGCCGTAGCTGCAACGACGAGGAGGGCCATCGCCCCGATGGCTGCTTCTCGCGCCCGAGATCTCTTCGCCGTCTTGTTGAGGATCCTCTTCATGTCATCAAGAAGCCTCCGAGAGGCCAGTTCGCGTAAGTGCTCGTCGCGATGTGTGGCGCCGCTCTGAACCCAGATCGACCTGCCTCGTTGGTCGTCCTGACCGAACGGCGGAGAGGTTTGAAAGCCGTCCCGTTAGGGGTGCATTTTCCCTGTTCAGCGGCCATAGTGGAGTTGATCGCTGCCCTCGGCGCGTTCGGGATCGACGACATCGGCTACAGCGACCCACTCGAACGTCCGTGGTCGTTGCTGGACGGGGTAGGCCCTGCGCCGGGTTGCAGCCGGTTGACCGGCAGCGCGTCCACCGGTGCAAGCCCGCCCGCGACGGTTGTGGCCATTAGGGTTCAAGGCCGGGGCGCAAATGGCAGTCCCCGGCTTCGGACCGAAAGGACCGTCATGTCTCTGGCGCGTTGCATCCGCCCGGTTCATCGAGTTGCGGCGGTCCTCGTCGGGGTCGGCCTCGCCGCCGGCGCCGTCGTGTTCGCGGCCACTGGCGCCTCGGCAGGATCGACTGCTTCGAGACCCGCCGCAGGGACCATTCACGTCTTCGGGGTGAACACGAGTCTCACCTCGTCGACAACCGAAGTGCTCATCACCGGGGCATTCTCGGATCACGGCGCCGGCAAGCAGAGCACGTGGCATTTGACCAAGGGCGCCATCACCTTTAATACCTCCAAGCTCAACGCGACCCTCAACTCTCCGAGCTTCGGGACCTTCTATCCGGCGAGCTGCTCTTTCAGCGGCGTCGCCAAGGTCGCCGTCCCCATCCGCAGCGGGACCAAGGCCTATGCGGGAATCAAAGGAACCATCACCGTCACCGCAACTGTGGCAGAGGAGGGCTCGCTGCTGAAGAACGGCAAGTGCAACGAAGCCAGCAACGCTCCTCTCGTCGGGGTGGCCGCAATCCTCACCGGCTTCGGAAAGGTGTCGTTCTAGGTGTTTCCGGCTCAGGTTCCTAGGTACCGAGGAGAAAGGCAGAAGATGTCTCGTTGCTCACGCGCAGTTCGTCCGCTTCTTCGTCTCATGACCGGGGCGGCGCTCATCGGTGCGCTCGCCGGCACGACCGCCGTCGGCGGAGCCGGCGCGTCCTCGCTCGCCCCCCGCAAGGCGCCGGCTCCGAGCATCACGGTGACTCCCTCCACCAACCTCCACAAGAACCAGAAGGTCGAGATCACCGGGAAGAACTTCCCCCACAAGACATTGCTCGTCATCGTCGAATGCAACCCACGCGTGCTGAAGAACTCCTCTGCTGCCTGCGCGGCGACGCACTTGGTGTTCGTGACGACCGGCTCCAAGGGGACGTTCCCCAAGACCTCCTTCAAGGTGATCAACGGCAAGGTCGGGAACGGGTCGTGTGGGACCAAGACGACGAACCTGACTTGTTACATCTTCGTGTCGGAGCCAAGCGTGACGAGCAAAGTCGACGCCCGCGCGGCGATCAAGTTCGCGAAGCCGAAGTCGTGAGGACTGCACCCCGAGCCGCGCGCATTCCTGAATCGTGAGGGTCGCTGCGCGAGGATCCGAGCGCGATACCGAGCCGTGAGGCTGGCGCCCTTCACCTCCCGCTACGCGGGCACGGCGATGGTCTGCGCGGTTGACCACCTTGCCGCAGAGGCGGGGGTCGCGGCGCTGCGCGCCGGTGGCAACGCGGCCGATGCCGCCGTGGCGACGAGCGCAGTATTAGCGGTCACCACCCAGCACATGTGCGGGATGGGCGGCGACCTGCTGGCCCTAGTTCAGCATGACTCCAATCCGCCTGTGGCCCTGAATGCGACTGGCAGGTCAGGTTCGGGCGCCGAGCCGGACCATCTGAGGTTCGAAGGACATACCCTGATGCCTCTGGCCGGTGACATCCGGTCCGTGCCGATACCCGGCTGTGTCGACGGCTGGCTCGCGCTCCACGATCGTTTCGGCCGCCTGCCGCTCGCTGAAGTGCTCGAAGCAGCCCGCCTCTACGCAACTGACGGCTTTGCCGCATCGCCTACTCTCGCGGCGGCGGCGAGGTCGGTCGAGCGGTTGGCCGGCGGCGAGGACTTCAAGGCGGCGACGCACCCAGGTGCCCTGGTCCGCCGCCCCGGGGTGGCGCGTGCCCTGAAGGCGGTAGTGGACAACGGGCGCGAGGGCTTCTACGGCGGCGAATTCGGCGAGGGCCTGCTCCACCTCGGTGGCGGGGAATACACCGAGGCCGATCTCGCCGTGCAATCCGCGGATTGGGTGACGCCGTTGTCCGTCGACGCCTTCGGCGCGCGGATCTGGACGACTCCGCCCAACTCGCAGGGTTACCTCACTCTCGCCGGAGCTTGGATCGTCGACGGGCTCGGTCTCCCGGAGGACGCCGACGACCCACTCTGGGCACATCTCACGATCGAAGCAGCCCGGCAGGCCGCCTACGACCGCGTTGACGTGCTACACGAGCTCGCAGATGGTGCCTGGCTCGTTTCGCCCGAGCGGCTGGCTCCCCGCCGCTCCGCCATCTCGACCGACCACGCGGCTTCGCTTCCCGACGGCTACCGGAACGGGGGGACGATCGCCCTCTGCGCGGTCGACGCGGACCGCATGGCCGTTTCCTTGATCCAGTCGAATGCCAGCGGGTTCGGGGCCGCGATAGCCGAACCGGGGACGGGTATTTTCCTTCAGAACAGGGGGATAGGGTTCTCCCTGGAGCGCGGGCATCCGGCGGAGTACGGTCCCAGGCGCCGGCCGCCGCACACCCTGTCCCCGGCGCTCGTCACCTCGGCCGATGATCGCCTCCAGCTTGTGCTCGGGACGATGGGGGGAGACTCCCAACCCCAGATCCTGCTCCAACTGCTCTGCCGCATCTTGGGTTCGGAAGAAACGATCGGTGACGCTGTCGCGGCCGCACGTTGGGTGCTCTCGAACGCGCGGCATGAGGGAAGCTTCACGACATGGATAGCCGGCAGCGAGATCCTGGTGGAGCTGGAGCAGACCACGCCGGCCGGTTGGCTCGAGGGGTTGCAGGTCTGCGGGCACACCGTTGCACCGCAGCGGCCCTACGGTCATGGCTTCGGTCACGCTCAGGTGATCGCCTGCCGCGACGGCTATCTCGAGGGGGCGAGCGATCCCCGGTCCCTCGGCGGTGCCGCGGCCGGATACTGAGGGACCGGACCGCGAACCCACCCGCGGGTGATGATGCAGAGGGAGGCCGTTGCGGAGCACGATGATGCGATGAGCGAACACGACCCTGCGCCCGTCGAGACCTTCGAGATCGGCACCGGACGACTCGAGGCCTTCAGCGACGGCGTCATGGCCGTGATCATCACGATCATGGCATTCGAGCTCAAGGCCCCCCTCGGCCCCAGCTTCCACGCCTTGAGCCAGCGGCTGCCCGCGCTGCTCGTCTACATCCTCAGCTTCACCTTCATCGGGATCTACTGGAACAACCATCACCACCTGTTGCGCGCGACGCCGCGGATCAGTGGGGCGGTGATGTGGGCGAACCTGCACCTGCTCTTCTGGCTCTCCCTCGTCCCGGTGCTCACCGAGTGGGTCGGCACGTCGTATCGCCACACGTGGCCGGCTGCGGTCTACGGCATGGTCGGCCTCGCCGCGGCACTGGCCTACAGCGTGCTCGTGAAGACGATTGTGCGTGCGAACGATCAGGATTCCATCGTCGTCGTGGCGATTGGATCGGATCGGAAGGGAATGGCATCGCTTGCGATCTATGCCGTCGCCGTCGGATTCGCCTTCCTCAGCCCATGGATCTCGTATGCGCTCTACACGGCAGTCTCGGTGATGTGGTTCATACCCGATCGACGCCTGAGCCGTCCGGCACCGCCTCGGACGGCTCTCGAGAGCAAGCGGGCCAAGTGATACGACCGGCAGTGTCCAGCAACTCGCGGCGTCTCCGGCCGCCGGGTCTTGCCCGGCTCAATGGGCGCGGTGGAGGGGCGGGACGTGAAGGGAATGCGTCCACACCATCACGCGGTACGAGCCGTCCACGACGTAGGCCCGCGACGGGAACCCGAAGGTCCTGATCGCGGTCTGCCAGGTCACGTTGCCCCATGTCGTGCCGAGCCTGAACACGACGAAACGGAAGGACTCCTTGTACCAGTCCGTCGACGAGTTGCGGTTGTACCCGACGAGCCGACGATCGTCCGGCGAGAAGACCGGTCGGACCTCGACGCTGCCACTCGACTCGACCGTCACGATCGACGCCGACCAGTAGTCACCGACCCCGTCGTGGAGGTCGTGTTCCTCGAGCCAGCTGGCCAGCACCGCGGCCTTCGAGACCGGCGCCGGCCTATCGAGGTTGATCACCACGCCAGCCAGATAAGACGCGGTCGCTGCCAGCCCGACCCCAGCAGCCAGCCGGCCGACCGTGCGCCACCGGAGGCCCTGGACGACGCGGCCGACGACGCGGCCCGACAAGATGGTCCCGAAGATGATCCCCGAGGTCAGGTAACGACCGTAGGACGGGTTGTACGAGGTAGCGAGCACGATGAAGGCCGCCCCGGAGCCGAGGGCGGCGAAGAACAGCATGTCGTCGAGGCGCCAGGCGGCTTCCGAGCTCGTTCCGACGACGGACGGCCGGCCGCGAAGAACGCCCCACAGAAGAGCCAGAGCGGTTCCAGCCATCGCGGAAAACACGACGAGGATCGCGAACAGGTGCACATAGCTGAGAGCCCTCGGATCAGCGCCAAGGCCGAAGTAGGCGCTCCCGACCCCCATCATGCTCACGCCCTCGTGGATCCCCTGTTTGACGTTGTGGAGCATCTGCGGGAACTTCGCAGTCGGGTTTGCCCTCGCGATGGAAAAGGTGCCGAACGCTCGGGCGATCCACCTGATCACCTCGGCGAGAGCCAGCGAGGAGATCGCAGCGGCGACCTGCGGCAGGCCGCCTCGCCAGTCGCGGGTCCTCCCGATGGCAGCGAGCCCGGCGAGCAACACCGGCACGACGCCGAGAACGGCCATTTGCAGGTCACCAAGGAGCCCGGCCGCGAGGAAGATGACGCCGACAGCGAAGCCCCAGCCGAACTTCCCCCGTCTGAGAGCGAGAAACGCCACCAGGCACCAGAGCGCGGTTCCGATATGCAGCGGCCCGCGCAGCAGAAAACGCGCCAGGGCCTGAGCAGGCAGAGCGAGGATGACGACAACGGTGCCGGCGGCGGTGCCGGCGGCGGTCCCACGGCGCTCCTGGACCGCCATCACGACCCCGACCACGATCACCGCGACGACGATCACCACTGGCACTGCGTGCAGAAGAGCCGGGTGAAGGCCGTAGAAAAGGACGGCGACGAAGTACCAGAGCGCGTCGACGGTCCAGAACGAGTCGAGCGAAAGCGTCCATCGATTCAACAGGACGTTGCCGTGCAGTATCGCCTGGCCCTGAACGGCAACGGTCGCACCGTCGGAATCAGGAGCGTAGGCGTGCACCGCGACGGCGTAAAGGAATACGAACAGGCCGATGACGGCGGCGAGACCGGCGAGAGCCAGGCCGACGCGCCTGGTCGTTACGCCGGACAGCAGCGGTCGCTTCGGCTCCTCGAGGGACGACACATCCGCTGGAACGCCGGCCCCGGGTGCCTCGGCGAGGGGATCGGCGGTTGGGCCGGGATGGTCTTGCACGGTCATGTCCCCGCCAGCCTTGCACGCTCGCGCCGACTCGTGCCCGCCCGGATCGTCCAGCGATGCGTTGAGCGCCCGCTCCGGCCTCGGACGCTCCTACCAACCCAGTGCCGGGACGGCAAACCCCTCTGCGTCAAGGTCGGGGCGCCGATCCAATCCGGAACGCTCGGCTACCCGCGCGGCGCGGAGCTTCGCTGGCCGGGTGCGAGCGACGACGGGCTTGGCTGGCTGCAGCGCTTGCGCGACCGCTACCGCCCCTCGGCACGCCTCGACGGCAAGGCCCTTTCCCCACGCCAGAGGAGCGAAGCGGTAATACAGGTTCCAGCAGCGAGGGTAATGCTGCTCCCCTCGGACCGTCTGCCAAGATCGAGCCCTGACTCTGCTCTTCGCTGACGCCCCGGATCGCACGGCACTGCTTCGCGCCGCGCTCGAACGCGCCGACTTCTCGACGACCGGCGTGAGGGAGTTGCTCGGGGAGCACTTCCTCGGTTTCCTTGCCGGGAGCGAGGTGCCAGCGCTGCTTCGCCGGACCGAGGGAGGCACTCCCCTGTGCTCGCTCGTTCGCCTCTTCCTCGCCGGCACTCCTGTCGACCGCCGTTCGGCCGAGACGGCCCTCGCGCCGCTCGGGCTCGAGGAGGTCGTGCGGGCGGGTCTCGTGGCCGATGACGGCGTCCGCGTCCGCGGCCGCGTCCGCCTCCGGCCCTACGAGGCCGACGGCCACCAGTTCGTCGTGGCGAGTGACGCGTGGGCCGCTCTACCCCCTGGCAACAGGGACGGCGGGACGGTGGCGCCAGACCACGTGATGGGGGTCGGCGCGAGCTCGGCGATGCTCGCCAGGATGACGATTCGCAACGACGTCGGGCGCGCCCTCGACGTCGGGAGCGGCAGCGGTGTCCAGGCACTTCACGCGAGCCTGCACGCCCGAGAGGTGATCACGACCGATGTGAATCCTCGGGCCCTTCAATTCGCCCGATTCACGCTGGGGCTGAGTGGTGTCGCCAACGTCAAGACCCGGGAGGGTGATCTGTTCTCGTCGGTGCCGGGTGAGCGCTTCGGTCTCATCGTCTCCAATCCCCCGTACGTCATCTCGCCCGAGTCACGTCTCGCCTTCCGGGACGGTGGGCTCGAGGGTGACGGAATTTGTCGGCGGCTCGTGAGGGAGGCGCCTGCCCACCTCGAGGAGGGCGGCTTCTGCCAGCTGCTCGCCAACTGGGTCCACCCGGTGGGCGGCGACTGGAAGGACCGCCTCACCGAGTGGTTCGAGGGCACGGGATGCGACGCCTGGGTGATCCAACGCTCCACTGAAGACGTCGAGCAATACGCGGTCGGCTGGGTCCTCCATGGCGAGCCGGACGGACCCGACCCGGACACCCAGGCAAGGGTCCTCGACGAATGGATGGCCTACTACGAGCGACTCGGGATCGAGCGGGTCGGGTTCGGCCTCATCACGATGCGCCTCCGGGCCGGCGGCCCGCCGTTCGTCCGCTTCGAGGACCTGCGCCACGACCCAGGCCATGCTTGTGGCGACGACATCGCGAGGAGCTTCGAGCTGCGGGATTGGCTGGACTCGCTCGGCAGTGACGACAAGCTTCTCGATAGCCGCCTCGCCGTGGCGCCCGACGTCCACCTTCACCGCGACCTCGTCGCTTCGGCCCGAGGCTTCGAGGCGAGGGCGAGTGAGCTCAGACGGGGAACGGGTCTCGGGCGGCAAGGTCTCGTGGACGAGCACGGCGCCCGGGTGGTCGGAGGCTGCGACGGGACGACGACGCTCCGGTCGCTCCTCGGCGATCTCTCTTCAGCGCTCGTCACCGACACTGACGCGGTGATCTCGTCTGCGCTGCCGATCGTGAGGAGCCTCGTGGAACAGGGGTTCCTCCTGCCTGGCGCGAGGTGAGCCCGAATGGAGAACTGCCGGCGGGGGAGAGTTAACCCGGGCGGGGAGGCGGAACGACCACCAAGTTCTTTCCGGTGAGGAGCGTGATCTGGGAGAAATCGAAGGAAACCTGCTCCATCGGTATATCACCGGAATTCTCTCCGATGTCGTACACGGACAGGAGCACATCAGTGAAATCTGCCGTCATCTGAAGCGCCGGCAGCTCGTTCTTCGTCTGGATCTTTGTCACCGCGAGTTTGACAGGTGGCGGGCTCACCTCGGCCGAGGCGAGCAACTCGAGCAACTTGGCCGAGTGCCCCCCGACGCGGGCGGTGAAGCTGAACGACTGAATCGAGAGCTTTTCCGGCACACCCACCGCATTGCTTGCGCGGCTGGCGCCCCAGGACCAACTGTCGAGCTCGATCCAGTTGGCGTAGGGAGGCGGCCCTGTCGCCTCACCTTTGATCTGGCCGACCTTGAAGAACGCAGAATAAGCCATAGCGGCCTCCATATCTTGTCCTCATGATGAGCATACCGCCCCGCTGCCTTGGCACTGGAAAGTGTCGATGATCTACTGAGCGCCTGGTAACTTGTCGTGATGGTGACCTGGTCCGGGGGTCTCTTCAGTCGCCGCCAGTTCCTCGGCGGAGTGGGTGCGGCGGGCGCCGCTCTCGTGCTCCCGCTCCCGCGCGGCGGCCCGTCGGTCGGACTCGGTCGCGTCCTGCCATCTGCCGGTGGCGCGCGACGCGCTGACAGCGCACCGGTTCCCGCGTGCTTCTCGGACGACTTCGGCCGAGAGTTCGCGGGCTCGAGACTTTGGCGCTGGGAGACGTTCAACGGCGTGCGCGTCTTCGGTGCGACGGTCTTCGGCCATGAGGCGCTCGGCGGCGTCGAGCTCGACGACCCGAAGATCCTTCGTGGGCGTGGCATGGTTGTGTCCCTCGAGAGTCGGGGCCGGGGCGACAGAGCCTCCATCGCCGGGCGGATGCGCACCGTCGACTCCTTCTCGTTCGAGGCGGGGCGCCGCTACCTGCTCGAGTTCCGCGTTGCCGGTTCGCACCTCAGTGGACCTCCCCGGGCACTGGACCGGTCAATTGAGGCCCGCGTCCCTGGCGTCGGCGCGACTACGACTGTGAGGCTCCCGTGCAGCGCCGGATTCCGGCCGGTCCGCCTCGAATTCACACCGAGCAGGACGACCGAGAGCCCGATCGAGTTCGCCTCCTGCGGCGCGCCCGGCTACGGCGGCCTCCTGCTCGACTCCGTCCACCTGGCCGAGGCGGCTTAGTACCCCCCGTGCTCGACGCAGAACTCGTTGCCTTCCGGGTCGGCCAACACGACCCAGCCGCCGGGATCGAGGAGGCGACGATCGTCGACCACGCTCGCTCCGAGTGCGACGAGGCGGGCGACCTCGTCTTCCTGGCTAAGGTCCCGCGGCACTAGGTCGAGATGCACCGGGTTCTTGGTCGGGCTCCGCGCGGGCACGGTCACGAATACCAGTCGCGGCCCGTTCCCGTCAGGGGGGCTCAGCACCCAGTAGTCGTTTCCGGGCTGAGCTTCGTGCGCTCGAGAGTACGCCGTGACTGCTGCCCAGAACTCGGAGACGACACTGGGGTCGAGACAGTCGAAGGTGATGTTGAAGACCGCCGAGCTCACAGGACCTTCCCGTGAGCCGTTGCCGGCTCCGCCCATCTGTCGGGCATGGTCTCGCCTTCGGTCATCTGATGACTCTCACGAGCGGTCAAGCTGAAGCCGTAAACGCGCCTCAGATCGCCGATGATCTCGATGGTCGCTTCCCCGAACGGCGGCTTGGCCTCAAAGGCGTGCAGCACTATGCCCTCGAGCAGGTCACTGAGTGAGATGTCCAGGTATTCGGCGAGACCTTTCAGCACCTTCAGTAAGTTGCGCTCCATTCGCACACCGGTCTGGACACGCTCAATTGCTACCATGGTACCATTATACCATGATAACTAATGAGACCTTTCCACCCCAGGAAGACAGTGCGGGTTACCGCCGAGTCCGCCTCCGGGGATCCGTACGGGTGCCGGTCGACCCGAAAGCCGCCTTTCTCCTCTTCACACCTCTGGGAGAAGAGCGTTGGGCCGAGGGATGGGATCCGCATTTTCTCACGCCGTCCGACGACGACAGCGAACCGGGCACCGTCTTCGAGGTCCTCCACGGTTCGCAATCTTCAACCTGGATCGTCTGCGGACGGGAGCTCGAGCGATCGATCAGCTACGCGCGAGTTGTCCCGGGCAGGAGTGCGGGCACGATCACGGTCACCCTCGACGCACGCCTCGAGGGATCGGTGGCGACGATCGAGTACGACCTCACGGCGCTCTCGCACGCCGCCGAGGCGGAACTCGCGACCTTCGCCTCCCACTATGAGCAGTTCCTGGCCGGATGGGAACGAGCGATCGCGGAAGTGACCAGGCCCCGGACGCGAGAGCTGCCGGACGAGCTAAGTGGATGATGGCGGAGGACTCTCCAGGTCCGCCGGCACCACCTGGCTAACGAATCCGACGAGGTGCTGGAATCGCCCATCTTCTGCGAGCTCGGCGACGTCCATACCGTCGGTCACGACCGAACCGTGAGGGTCGAGGAGTTCCCACGCATAGCGGATCCGTCCGAAGTGCGCCTCGACGCCGCTTTTTCTTCGTACGAAGTAGCCAGGAAACAAGTCGCGTAACTGCCCGAGGGACTCGGTGATCGCGTCCGTTCCCTCTGCGGCCAGGAACGGGTCCGCATAACGGCCGTCTGTCGCAAAGGATCTGCGGACCAGATCACGGCGACGCTCGGTGTCGGCTTCGTTCCAGGCATCCATCCAGCTGTTGACGACCTTAAGGAGGCTGCCGTCGGGTTGGTGAGACTTCACGGTCATGGGGGCGTTGGTCATGGACTCACTTTGAGAGTCGTGAGGTATCTCAGGCAATTACCTCACAGGTAATGGACGTTGCCCGACGACGGGCCATACGGTCGATGACCGTGGACAAGCCCGCTTCGCGACCAGTCGGAGAGCTACTTCGGGGATGGCGCCACCGGCGCCGGTTCAGCCAGCTCCAGCTGGCTGTCGCGAGCGGTGTCTCGACCCGCCATGTCAGTTTCATCGAATGCGGGCGGTCCCGCCCGAGCCGGGAGATGGTTCTCCATCTGGCCGCCTCACTCGAGATACCGCTTCGGGAGCGAAACGGGCTCCTGCTCGCCGCAGGCTTCTCGCCCGCCTACGCGGAGAGCTCCCTGGACGCTCCACTCATGGCACCTATACGCGAAGCCCTCGACCAGCTCCTGAGCGCTCACGACCCGTTTCCTGCGGTCGTCGTCGATCGTTACTGGAACCTCGTGCTTGCCAACTCAGGTGTCCTCACCCTCGTCGAGGGCATCCACGACGAGCTTCTCAGGCCCCCGATCAACGTGCTGCGGGCGACGCTGCATCCGTCCGGGCTCGCGCCGCGCATCGAGAACCTCGGCGAGTACTCCCGTCACCTTCTCGGTCGGCTGCGCCGCCAGATCTTCCTGACAGGAGACTCCGATCTGGGCGAGCTCTTCGGAGAGCTCGCCGCCTTCCCAGGAGTCCGCGTCGGCGAGGACGAGGAGGCACACCTCGACCCGAACCAGGTCGTGCTCCCGATCCGTGTCAGGGCAGGATCGCAGATCCTCTCGTTCTTCACGATGATCTCGACGCTCGGCACCGCCCTCGACCTGACGTTGGCGGATCTCGCAATGGAGTCCTTCTTCCCCGCCGATGAGATGACGAGCAGAGCCCTGCGAGAGAAGGCGAACGGTCCGCGCTAGCGATCGTCACGAGTCCCGAAGCCCCCGCGAGGCTCTGCCAAGCTGCCGTCGCTACGCTGGCGCCATGGACGTGCCGGCGTTCGATTTCGTGGAAGCGATCGCCGAGCACAGCGCCGGGTTCGCCGCTGCGGCAGACGGCAACCTGGAAGCCGAGGTCGAGCACTGCCCTGGTTGGACCGTCGCCAATCTCGTCGAACATGTGACCGAGGTTCAGTGGTTTTGGGCGACGGTCGCCGAGGAACGGCTCAGCGCGCCTCCCGACGAGGCCCGACGCCCGGCCAATGCGGCGCGAGATCAGCTGATCGCGCGGTTCCGAGCGGGCGCCGAGCACCTCGTGAACGTCCTGCGAGCTGCAAACGGCAAGGATTCCGTGTACACCTGGGCGCCCGCCCAGAAGGACATCGACTTCATCACCCGCCATCAAGTCCAGGAGGCGGCGGTTCACCACTGGGACGCGGTCCATGCCGCCGGAGGCGACCTGGCGATCCTGGCCCCGGTCGCGGTCGATTCCATTGCCGAGTTCCTCACGTTCTCGGTGTCGAGTGAGGAGGACCCGGCCGAGCCCGCTCGGCCGGCGCTGGACGGCACGTTCGGGCTGCGCTGCATCGACGCCGAGGCGTCGTGGACGATTCGCGATGCCGGGATTCCCGGCACGGTCAGCTACGAACCGGTCGCGGAACCTGAGGTGGCGACGATCACCGCCACCGGCTCGGACCTCCTTCTATGGCTCTACGGCCGTGTCGACCTCGACCCGACCCCTGTCAGGGCCGACGTGATCGAGCGCTTCCGGGCGTTGTGCTTCACCGACTGACACTGGCTTTCTCACCCCGAAGCGGGATGGGCGATCACACGGATCTCCGTGCCTGCTTCGATCTCGGCGTGGAACCCGGCCGCCGGCAGAAGGGCTTCCACCTCTTGGGGTGTATAGATCCTTGCCCTGGCTATGGCTGTGGGATCGCCTCGGTGCGCGGAATCGACGAAGCCCGCCAAATAGGTGTCGGAGAGCAGATTCGGATAGGTGAGTATGACCGTGCCGGTGGGTCGAATGACGCGGCGCAGCTCTTCGAGCAACAAGAAGGCGTCCTCCCGCTCCAGGTGCTGCAACACGAGCAGTGAGTAGGCCATGTCAACGCTTCCCGAGGGGACATCGGCGAACGTCACGTCATGACAGTGGGCGTACTTGACGTTCGTGAGATCGCGCAACCGGTGCGCGGCCATGTCGAGCATCCGCTGTGACGCGTCGACTGCCCAGAGAAGAGCGCATTCCGGCGCGACATAGCGCGCCACACGACCGATCCCGCAACCGAGGTCGAGCACGGTGGAGTCCCTGTCGAACCAGGGGCGGAGCCGTTCGAGGTCCCAGCGACCGCCTTCCTCGAAACTGTCGGGATCGTCGGTGTTGAAGATCTGCAGGAGGGCCGAAGACTCATCCGCCGGGTTCCAGTGGCCTGCGTAGCGCGGAGCTTCCGTGAGCTCTGCGCGGACACGTTCCTCCCGCTCGTACATGTTCTCCGAGAACTCGCGCATCGCTCTGTGGTGTCGCCAGGACCCGTGGGTACAGCGCAACTCGTCGAGCACGATGCAAGCACCGAGCACCAGGAGCCCTGCGGTCAGCACACCGTGCCAAAGGGATGCGACGGGAAGGGCAAGCGTCGCGACGCCGACTCCAGCCGTCACGAGTCCCGCCGCTAGGACCCACCAACGCGCCGTACGCCACCACCAGCGAGACGGCGGAGGGACGACGGGACGATTGCCGATTGGAGGCTGAGACGGCAACACGCTGCGAGTGTAGGCATGGCAGTAAGGTTGCAAGCCCATCACACCTGATCGGGCAGCGAGCAACGAGCCAGAGAAATGCCCTCCGAGATTCGCGGCGACAACCCAGAGTCAGACTCCCAACGATTGAATCGCAATATCGCCGAGGTGCTCCAAGAGCTGCGAGTCGCCGAGGTCGGCGTGCAGATTCTGTTCGCCTTCCTTTTGACCCTGCCCTTCTCGCAACGCTTCACCCATCTCAACGGGCAGGAGCGCCGGATCTACTTCACCACATTGCTGCTCGCCGCCGGATCGTCAGCCCTGTTCATCGCTCCGACGGCGTTCCACCGCATCGTCTTCCGGCACAACGAGCGGCGACGCCTGGTGAGAGGCGCGAGCTGGATGCTTCTCGGTGGGCTCACGCTCCTGATGCTCGCGGTTTGCGGGGCAATCCTGCTTGTCAGCGACTTCATGTTCGGCTTGAGCGTCGCCGGGATCACGACGGCTGGGGTGGCGGCCTTCTATCTCCTGTTCTGGTACGTCATTCCGATCGCCAGCCGCATTCGAGGACCGGATCGCTGATCCGGCCGGCGCCTCAGCTCGTGGCCGCCGAGTTGACCTCGGGCGGAGGCGAAGTGGAGGCTGGTGGGCCATGGTGGCCTTTCCGAAGCTCTTCACGCCGCTCGAAATCGGCCACTGCACGATAAAGAACCGGATCGTGTCGCCGGGGCACGACACGGTGATGGTCGAGAATGGAGAGGTCACCGACCAGCTGGTGGCCTATCACGAGGCGCGCGCCGCCGGTGGCGTCGGACTGATCATCATGCAGGTTGCCGGCGTGCACGATACGGCCCGCTATACCGCCCACGTGCTCATGGCGGTCGACGACTCCTGCATCGCCGGCTACCGGAGGGTGGCGGAGACGCTCCATCCGTTCGGGACAAAGGTCTTCGGGCAGCTCTTCCACCCCGGGCGCGAGGTCATGGAGTCCCAGGACGGCTCGAGCCCTGTCGCGCTCGCGCCCTCAGCGGTCCCGAACGAGCGCTTCCACGTCATGCCACGGGCGCTCACGAGACCGCTGATCGCGGAGATCATCGACGGCTACGCGTCGGCGGCCGCGCGGCTCGCACGGGCCGGCCTCGACGGCGTGGAGATCGTGGCGAGCCACGGCTACCTGCCCTCGCAGTTCCTCAACCCGAACGTCAACCGCCGCGAGGACGACTACGGGGGATCGCCGGAGAACCGGCTGCGATTCCTGCGCGAGATCGTCGAGGCCGTGCGGGAGCGGGTCGGCCCCCGGGTGGTCGTCGGCGTGCGGATCTCGGAGACCGAGCACGACCCGAGCGGACTGCCCGAGGAGGTGGCGCTCGCGACCTGCACCGCCATCGCCGCCGCCGGGCTGGTGGACTATCTCAGCATCACCGTCGGCACCTCGGCCACGCTCGCCGGCTCCGACCACATCGTGCCGCCGATGAACATCGCGAACGCCTACACGGCCGTGGCCACCGGCAAGGTTCGGGACCTCGTCGGCATCCCCGTGTTCGTGGCGGGAAGGATCAACCAACCACAGGAGGCCGAACGGCTCCTCGAGGCCGGTCTGGCTGATGCGTGCATCATGAATCGGGCCCTCATCTGCGACCCGACTTTCCCCGCGCTCGCCGAGAGCGGTCGCAGCGACGAGATCCGCGCCTGTATCGCCTGCAACCAGGCCTGTATCGGGCACTTCCACGCCGGCTACCCGATCTCGTGCATCCAGCGACCCGAGACCGGCCGCGAGATCCAGTACGGCCGGGTCCGCCGGGCGGCGGAGCCGCGACGGGTGATGGTCGTCGGCGCGGGTCCCGGTGGGATGAAGGCGGCCGTCGTCGCCGCAGCTCGCGGCCACCAGGTAACGCTCTACGAATCGAGCGGGCGGGTCGGCGGACAGGTCCTCCTCGCCGAACGGCTTCCCGAACGAGCCGAGTTCGGCGGCGCCGCGACGAACCTGCTCAACGAAGTCGAACGTTCGGACGTCAAGCTCGTGCTCAACGCCGAGGTGGATCTGGCGATGGTCGAGGCCGAGGAACCCGACTTCGTCGTCGTCGCGACCGGAGCCCGACCGCGACACCCCGAGATCGAGGTCATGGGCGAGCCCACGGTGCTCGACGCCTGGGAGGTGATCCGGGGGGCGGAGATCCGCAGAGGCCACACGGTGGTCGCGGACTGGCGGGGCGACTGGGTCGGGATCGGCGTCGCCCGACTCCTCGCGGAACGGGGCGAGCGGGTCACGCTCGCGGTGAACGGCTACAGCGCGGGAGCGGCGCTGCAGCAGTACGTCCGCGACAGCCTTGTGGGCGCCCTCGAGCGCCAGCGGATCGCCGTTGTTCCGCTCGTGCGCCTCTTCGGCGTCGATGACGACAGTGTCTACCTGCAGCACGTGCTGACCGGGGAACCGGTCATCCTCGAGGGCGTCTCCTCCCTCGTCCTCGCGCTCGGCCACGATGCCGACTCCGGCCTGCTGTCCGCGCTGGAGGAGTCCGGCCATGCGGTCGCGGGCGTCGGGGACTGCCTGGCCCCGAGAAGCGTCGAGGAAGCCGTGCTGGAAGGCCTTCAGGTCGGCAGCGCCATCTGACCGGCGGACCGGGCGGAGCGCCGGGCCTCGGCTCGAGGAACGCGCCCGTCGCCCGAGCCTATTTGGCGACTACCAGGACGTAGGCAAGCGTCGCGGTCGTGGCGGCAACGCCCGAAACGTGGACGGAGACAGTGAGATGAAACACCCCGGACGATTCCGGCGTCCCCGAGAGCAATCCCGCGCCCGAGAAGGTGATGCCTCTCGGCAGCTTGCCGACGAGCTTCCAGACGATCCTGCCACCTGCCCCGGTCTGGCGAAGTTGCACCGCGTAGGGCTTGGCCAGCTTGGCATGAGCGAGTGCCGCCGGAGAAATGATGGGCAGGAACGCGGGAAGGAGATCGGCGGCCAGCCCGCTTGCGATCGGGGACCCGAGTCCCGTGGCGAGGTCGTAGTGAGGCGTCGCTGGGTAATCGCCGTTGTCCGCCGTCGAGTAGTCGATGTTGCCGGTGGTGACGTCGTTGAAATCATGGTGGCCTGCGTTCACGAGTGCGTACAGGATGGGCGCGAGCAGACCAAGGCGGTGCGTGCCCGGACGGGCGTCGATCAGAGCCGTCAAACCGGCCCAGAAGGGTGCCGCGGCACTGGTTCCGCCGTAACCCTGCCAGTACCCGTCGTAGAAGATGATGTACCCGTGCATCCAGTCGGCGGCGGCCGAGACGTCGGGCGCCTCCCGGCAGTAGCCGGTCGCGGCCCCGCAGGGCTTCCTGCTGCTGTAGGCGTTCACGACACCGCGACCCTTTTGCCAGCTCGGCATCTTGAAGACCTGAGAGATCCCGCCACCGCCGGCGCCTTCGGGGACGCCGGTCAAACGGTTCAGGGTCTCGTTCCAGGCAGCTTCGACCGGTTTCGGCGAGACCGCGGTCAGCTCGGTCCCGCCGACGCTGGTCGCGAACGGCTGCGTTCCGGGGTCCCAGACGTTCGGATAGAGCGGGATGTTGATGAGCGTCTGCTCGCCCGCTGTCGGGTCCACCGCCCAGATCGTGTTGATGCTCGGGTCCGAGACCACGCTCGACGGTGAGGAGCCGGCCGCCAGGTAGGTGGTGAGTCGGTTCGTGGCCGCGCTCACGACGGAGATCGCGCCGGCCCCGGCGTCGTAGCCGCTGGCCTTCCCAGCGGCGAGGATCTGCTCGCCGGACGGCGACAAGGCGACGGCCACCGGGTACTGACCGACGGAAACTATCGCCACCCCCTTCAGGGTCGCGCCGGCCAGCACCGACAACGTGCCCGACTCATCGTCGTCGGCGACGTAGACGTCGCCAGTCGCAGGATCGAACGCGATCCCGAGCGGGTCGGCCCCGGCGGCCTGGGCCGCGGGTGTCGCCGTGCAGGTGGGCACAGCGGCGTCACAGCTTGCGCCGAGGATCACCGACACGTTGTCGGTGGCGCTGTTGGTGACGAAGATCCGATTGTCGCTGGCGGCCGCGTCGATGGCGACACCTCCAGGCGAGCCGCCCAGGGTGACGGTCCCGACGACGCTCATGCTCGTCTCGCTGATCACCGACACCGTCCCCGCGCCGCCGGAGTTGGCGACGTAGACCGTCGCCGTCAGCGGGTCGATCGCGAGGGCGGTCGGGTCCGTGCCAACCGGGATCGTCGTCGGCGTTGCCGTGCAGCCCGAGACCACGGCGGCATTGCAGGTCGCCGTGCTGAACTCCGAGACCGTGCCGGCGTCCTGGTTGGCCACGAAGGCCTCGTGGCTCGTGCTGTCGACGGCGATCGCCGTGGGACCCGTGCCCACCGTCACGTCTCCCACGAACACCCCCGTCACCGCGTTGACGACCTCGACCTGCCCTTCCGACTCGAGAGTCGTGTAGAGCGTCTGAGTCGACGGGTCCAGGGCGAGACCTGTCGGCGATCCGTAGCCGAACGCGACGTCGTTGGTTCCGAAACCGTTGGGGATACATCCGACTGAGCCCTCGTCGCCCGTGATGCCGAAGAACGTCTGTCCTTGAACGGCCATCTGTTCGAAAACGGTGTTTTCCGAGGCGGCCACTCCGCTCGGGAGCTGGGCCTCGCACGCACCCCACGACGACGAGACGACCTGCGCCGTGTCGTCGGTCGCGATCCTGTCAAGCTCGGTGAGAAGATCCGCCCAGGTGTTGGGCGCCTCGTAGACGCGGATCCTGGCCTGGGGGGCAATGCCGATAACGTCCTCGATGTCGAGGGCCGACTCTCCGGACCCAGCACCCGCGCCAGCCCCGTGATCCACCGGCACCGTGGTGACGCTGGCATGGGTTCCGAAGCACCTCTGATAGGCGGCGATGTCGGTCGGAGAGAACGGCTCGAGCTCGAACAACGCCACGGTCACGCCCTTGCCGAAGTCTCCCTTGTTGTAGAGACCGTTCATGGAGTAGGCGGTCGCCAGTTGGGCGGGCGTATGGGCGTCCGCTGCGGCCGCCTCGTCTGCTGCGGCCGCGCAGGCAGTCGGCCCAGGGCCCACCGGCACCCGAGGCGAGCGCCCGCCCGGGGGCGGGCCTGCGGACCGGCCCGCCGGCAGGCGGGGCGCGGGCACCGCCGAAGATTGCGGGAGGACCAGGTCGTCGAGTCCGATCACCGCTTCCACCGAGCTCGCGAGCGGGGCCGGGATCACCGGCGCGGTGACGTTCGCGGTCGCGAGGCGGCCCGACGGCAGCCGGTACAGCTCGATCCTCGTGTGAAGTGCGGCCTCGATTCGGGCGGCCGTTCCCGTCACGGTCAGGATCAGCCCTTCCTGCGTCACGGGTCCGACGTGGAGCCCGTTATGGCGAAGGGCCCGCGTCACGCCCTCGATTTCGGCGGTGCTCGGCCCGAACCGCGCCCGGAACTGCTTCTCGGCAAGAAAGTGGTGGAAGATGGCAGAGCCTGGTTCAGAGACCAAAGTCGCATAGGAGTCGAGCGCGGCGGCGTTACGAGGTCGCAGGACAAAGGCAAGCTGCTCGTGCGACGCTGCCGGCACGGTCCCGAGGCGCCGGCTCCCGAGAGGAACCACCGGTGCCGAGCCCACCGGTACGAGCGGCGCTGCGAACGCCGGGCCTCCGCCCACCGTCCCGGCAGCGCCAAGACCGGTGAGGGCAGCTGCGGCCGCCATGCCGGCAGCAAGGGCACGGCCCGGTCTGTGCGTGCGGCCCCTGAGAACTCGGATTCGCGGTCGAGTTGCGAGGTCGTTCGTAGTCATCCTCTGCCCCTCCACTAGAAGACCTGTTCCGACGCCGACTTGGCGGCGAAGTTACCATGGCTCGCCTCCGCCGGACGCGGCGCAGTTCTCTCGAGTTCGCTTCTTCGGATCAGATTTTTCGCTCAAGTGAAGCTCGGGAACCGCCGAAACTACCTCTTGCAGTGTCGAGCGTCCCGAAGAGCTGATGAAGCTCCGTCCTAGGACCGAGGGACAACCGGAGCTTCGTCGCGTGTCAATTTTCCTGAGAGCGGCGGTGCGCGCGCTGACCGTTGTGGGACTTCCCATCCTCGTGCTGGCGCCCTTCGCGGCAAGGGGCGCCGCATCGCCTCACCAGCAGCCTCCTGCGGTCGTCGTCTCGGTGCCGGCTCTACCTTCCCAATTGCCAGCAGGGACAACGCTCCGCAGCGGCGAGATCCTCGCCTCCTCCGGCGGCCGCTACCGCCTCGACATGCAAGCGAACGGCAACCTGGTCCTCTCGTGGGAGGGCCATGTCCTCTGGGCCTCGCGCACCTCACGCCATCCGGGCGCGGTCGCGACCATGCAAAGGGATGGCAACTTCGTCATCTACCAGGGGCGACGGCCGATCTGGAGCTCGAGGACGAGCCGTCACGACAGGACCAGTTACTACCTGTCGGTCCGGGCCGACGGCAACGTCGTGCTCTACTCGCCGGCTCACAAAGCACTCTGGGAGACGCACACCTCGATCGCCCGCATCCGCGCCGTCCCCTCCGTCCACCGACCTGAGGACCGGTAAGGCGCAGCTCGTCCGCAAGCGCGACGCTCTCGGCCGCGGAGAACGTTCTTCTTATCGCCTAGGATCTCGAAGTCGTGCCACGACCTTTGCCGGCGGCCAATCCGCCAACCGTGGCTCGGCATCCCGACCGGCGGTATTGTCGCCGGCCACCGGGACCTGTGGTGCAGCCTGGAGTGCACGCCGGCCTGTCAAGCCGGAGGTCGCGGGTTCAAATCCCGTCAGGTCCGCTCGAGGGACTTCATTCGCCGAGCCGTCCGCCCGCCGTTCGACGGTCGCCGCACGGTGCGGCAGTGATTCCCGCGGCAAGATGGACTCGCCCTGGTGACGGGGAAGTGGGGTCGGGTAGCTCAGTTGGTAGAGCGCGCGCCTGAAAAGCGTGAGGTCACCGGATCGATGCCGGTCCCGACCACAGGAAAGTACCTGTTCAGGCGTGGTTATTTTCCGTACGGGTTATAGCCCTTACGACTGCAAGAGGGTTTCGTGCCACACACGTGCCACACCAGATCGCGAACCTGAGCGACAGACGTCCTCCGAAGGTCGCGTTTGCGGCCACGTCACCATGGCTCGGATTCCGGCTCTGCGCTCACTTAAAGTGGTGGCGGCTGGCGAAGCGCTGTGAGAGCTCCGCAAGCGCACGCCGTACTGTGCGTCGATAGTTAGTATATGTAATGATTAGTGTATGAATCATACCTCCTCCGCTCCACCGGACGAGCTCGATCCAGTGATCGACGCCGTGCTGTCGGCGAGCCGGGTCTTGGTAGCAGTGGCCGCGCGGTCTCTCGCGGACGTTGCCGAGGAGGTCACCCTCACCCAGTACCGCACGCTCGTGGTGCTCGCGTCTCGCGGGCCTCAGAATCTTGCCGGTCTCGCCGAGGCGGTGGGAGTCACGCCAGCCACCGCCACACGGATGTGCGACCGGCTCGTGCGCAAGGACCTGATCCGCCGTAGGACCGAGCGAGATGACCGGCGTCAGCTCCGGGTGGCGCTGACGACCAAGGGGCGGTCCCTGGTCGATGCCGTCACGGAGCGTCGCCGCCGGGAGATCGGACGCATTGTGCGCGAGATACCTGTGGACGAGCAGGTCGTCCTCGTGCACGCGCTCGGTCGGTTCGCTTCGGCTGGCGGCGAGGTGCCTGAACAGGAGTGGACGACGGGGTGGGACCTGTAAGTGGGCCGTATCTTCGTCACCTTGCCGCCGGGGTGGAGAGCGCCGATGCGGTCGCTTCAGGCTCGGGCGGCGCGTTGGTTCGCGTCGGCGTCCTACGGTCGCAAGTGGCTCGTGCTCGGTGCCCTCATCGGCATCATCGCCGGCCTCGGCGCTGTCGTCTTCTACGAGACACTGCGGGCGGCGACCCATCTGTTCCTCGGAGTGATTGCCGGCTACACGGTTCCCACTCCAGTCGGCGAGGGAGGTCGAGCTGCTTCGTCGCATTTCACCCGACCCTGGGCGATCCCGCTCGTGGCCTGCGTCGGAGCCCTTGTCGGTGCGATCCTTGTCTTCGGGATCGCGCCCGAAGCCGAGGGTCACGGAACCGACGCCGCCATCGCTGCGGTTCACCACAACCCTCGTGGCATCCGCCTCCGGGCCGTCGCCGTCAAGATCGTCGCCTCCGCCCTCACCATCGGCTCTGGCGGCTCGGGGGGCCGGGAGGGGCCGACGGGCCAGATCAGTGCGGGCTTCGGATCGCTCCTCGCCCGGCTCTTTGACCTGAGCCCGTCCGATGCCCGTATCGCCGTCGCGAGCGGGATCGGTTCGGGCATCGGCTCGATCTTCGGTGCTCCCCTCGGCGGTGCCGTGCTCGCCACCGAGATCATGTACCGCGACGACTTCGAGGTCGAGGCGCTCCTCCCCTCCTTCATCGCCTCCATCATCGGCTACGTGGTCTTCGGCTCCATCGAGGGCTTCAGCCCGCTGTTCGGCTACGTCGAGAGCTACCGATTGACCGATGCCCGACAGCTCCTCTGGTTCGGCCTCATCGGCATCCTCGGGGGCCTCATCGGGCTCTTGTACGCCAAGGGCTTCTACGGCATCGCGGAGGTCTTCGGCCGCCTTCCGATCCCGCGCTGGGTGCGGCCGGCGCTCGGGGGCCTGATCGTCGGATGCATCGCTTTGGCCATACCGCAGGTGCTCGGGACCGGCTACGGATGGATACAGGAGGGCCTCGGGGCGCAACTCCTGCACATCCCGCTCTGGATCGTTCTCCTCTTGCCGTTCGCCCGCATCGTGACGACCGGGCTCTCCATTGGCTCGGGCGGATCAGGTGGCATCTTCGGCCCGGGCATGGTGATCGGCGCGTTCATTGGCGCCGCGGTCTGGCGCCTCTTCGAGCCCATCGTGCCGAGCCTCGGACACGACCCGGCACCGTACGTCATCGTGGGGATGATGTCGTGCTTCGGGAGCATCTCTCGAGCGCCGCTCGCCGTCATGTTGATGGTCGCCGAGATGACCGGGACCCTCACCCTCGTCGTGCCGGCGATGGTGGCAGTTGGCCTCGCCACCCTGATCGTCCGGCGCAGTGACGACACCATCTATCGCAGCCAGCTACGAAGCCGAGCAGATTCCCCGGCGCACCGCATCCTGAGCGGCCTCCCGCTGCTCGGTGTCGTTCCCGTCTCCGAAGCTATGGCTGCGCCACGCTGTGTCGTCCAAGACTCGGCTGACGTCTCCAGTGCACGAAGCTCTCTGGAAGCAAGCGAAGTCGAGGCTGCGCCGGTCGTCGATGCGGACGGACGTTACGTGGGTCTCGTGACGTTGGAGGCGCTTCGGAGCGCAAGCGCGGAACCGGATCCGCCGGCCCTCGCAAGTCTGGTCGACAAGAGCTTCTTGCCGGTCCATCAAGGAGTCCACCTCGACGTCGTCCTCGACACCTTGACGGCCACCCCACAGACCTGGATGGCCGTGGTCGACGACGAACGGCGGGTCATCGGCACGATCGCAACTTCGGATCTCATCGCAAGCTACCGGCGAAGCCTGCAGGCAAGTCTGCGTCGCGTGTCGGAGGTGAGCGAGTCGAGCGGCGTGCTGGACGTCGTCGTCGCCGAGGGCTCACCAATCGTCGGAGCATCGCTACGTGCGCCGGAGATTCCCAAAGGCCTGCTCGTCACCGCAATCGAACGTGGCAGGGACGTGATCCGCCCGACCGGCGACACCGTCATCTGCACCGGGGACCGCTTAATGGTGCTCGGCGCTGCGGAGGACCTCACTCGGCTCAAACAGCTCGCCGCAGCCGGCGCAGCCGCACTCAGGTAGATCCGGGGCGACTGGCCGTATCTACCTTGTCCGAGATGTCAGTGACATTGGTGACGACCGTTTATGTCGCTTCCGGTTGGGAAGCTGCGTTCGATTCATCGAGTTCAGAGGACGCTTTGAGCTTCGTTCGGGCGGCGTCCTCCGGTAGTGGGCCTTTGGAACCCGCTTCTCGAAACACATTCCCAAGTTCCGACCGAGACAGCGGATTCCAAATCATTAGCCGCGGGCCCTCCATCCTGGCTGTGCCTTCCACGGTGCACCAGTTTCCCAGCGTTATGCCAGCATCTGTGGTGGGTCCGAGGAAGAGCACGTCGAGCGCGTCGGTACCGTCGAAGAACGAGCAACGGTGCGCGGAACTGCTGCAAGCATGACGGTCTCGGTCGTTCGGACCGTGCCGGTGACTACAACGCGACTGTCCGCTTTAGTGTCAGCGATCCGCCGAGCTACGGGCTTACCTGCCCAGGAGGCGGGCAGTCGAGAACTCGAACGTGCTCACCTGAGTGCAGCCAGGGCCTCGTTCAGTTGCAAGACGTCGATGTAGCTGCTTCCGAGGAATCCCAGCTGCTCTCCGTTGGTCTCTCGGGCGATGAGCGCCCGCAGAGCCGACGGGGAGATCCCGGTGGCCTTGGAGACCATCGGGATCTGGACGAGGGCGTCCTGAGGGGTGATGTCGGGGTCTATGCCGCTGCCCGAAGTGGTCACGAGATCAGGTGTGGGGTTCACGCCACGGGCATGCCAGTACGCCACCAGGGCCTCGATGTTAGCGAGGAGCGTCTTAGAACGGGGGCCGAGGTTGGTCGAGGCGGACTCGCCGGAAACGCAGGACTTGACTGAATAGCTGCAGGCCTCGAGAGGGTTGTCCCCGCCCGACACCGGTGGATTCGCTGTGGGCTGGGCGGCGTAAGGGCCCAGGTCGTCTGGACGGCCCTGGAACACGCAGCTGCCCAGTGGATGCCCCGGGCACTTCGTGTCGCTCCAGTTCTGTCCGATGAGAGTCGACCCATTGGCGGTGATCGACCCGTCCGCCTGGTGGCGGAAGAAGAGCTGGGCAACTCCCGTGCCGACGAAGGCGTAGACGAACCCAAAGAAGATCGTGAAGACCACGATCGAGATGATTGTGCGGCGGAGATGGGCGATCATGTGGGGCTCGCGATCAGTAGGCGTGGAGAGCGACGAGGATGAGGTCGATGAGCTTGATGAAGATGAACGGGACGATGACCCCGCCCACTCCATAGATCCAGACGTTGCGGCGCAGGATGATCGCCGAGGTGGTCGCCCGGAACTTCACGCCCCTCAGGGCCAGAGGGATGAGGGCCACGATCACCAGGGCGTTGAAGATCACCGCCGAGAGCACAGCGCTCTGCGGACTGTGCAGTTTCATGATGTTGAGGGCGTCGAGCTGTGGGTAGGTGGCAGCGAACAGGGCCGGGATGATGGCGAAGTACTTGGCCACGTCGTTGGCGATGGAGAACGTGGTGAGCGATCCCCGGGTGATGAGTAGCTGTTTGCCGATCTCGACTATGTCGAGCAGCTTGGTCGGGTTCGAGTCGAGGTCGACCATGTTGCCGGCCTCCTTGGCAGCCGTGGTGCCGGTGTTCATGGCCACTCCCACGTCGGCCTGGGCGAGAGCGGGGGCGTCGTTGGTTCCGTCACCGGTCATGGCGACGAGCTTGCCGCCCTCCTGCTCGCTCTTGATGAGGGCCATCTTGGCCTCGGGGGTCGCCTCGGCCAGAAAGTCGTCGACACCTGCCTCCTGGGCAATGGCGGCGGCCGTGAGCGGGTTGTCGCCGGTGATCATCACGGTGCGAATGCCCATCTGGCGCATCTCGTCGAACTTCTCGCGGATACCCTGCTTCACCACGTCTTTCAACTCGATGACCCCAAGGACACTCTCGCCATCGGCAACCACGAGAGGCGTCGACCCACTGCGAGAGATGCGCTCGACAATGGGGTCGAGGTCGGCGGGGACTGTCCCTCCTTGCTCGGTTGACCAACGCTTGACGGCGTCGGCGGCGCCTTTTCGGATCTGGCGATGATCCACATCGATCCCCGACATCCTGGTGGTGGCTGAGAAGGGGATGAATGTGTGCGCTTCTCCCATGTTGCGCTCTCGGATGGAGAAACGATCCTTGGCCAGGACCACGATGGAACGGCCCTCGGGCGTCTCGTCGGCCAGTGAGGCGAGCTGGGCAGCGTCGGCGACCTCCTCTTCGGTGTGACCGGCGACGGGGAAGAAACCTGAGGCCATGCGGTTGCCCAGCGTGATGGTGCCTGTCTTGTCGAGGAGCAGCGTCTGCACGTCGCCCGCCGCCTCCACCGCTCGGCCGCTCATGGCGAGCACGTTGCGCTGCACGAGGCGGTCCATCCCGGCGATGCCGATCGCCGAGAGCAGAGCACCGATCGTGGTTGGGATCAGGCACACGAGGAGCGCCACCAAGATCACTACCGACACCGTCGAACTCGCATAGTGGGCGAATTGCTGAAGGGTCACGACCACCGGCAGGAACACGATCGTGAGGACGGCAAGCAGGATCGTGAGGGCGATCTCGTTGGGCGTCCTCTGGCGGTTGGCGCCCTCCACGAGGGTGATCATCCGGTCGAGGAAGGTCTGACCGCGTTCCGCGGTGATGCGAACGACGATCCGGTCCGAGAGGACCTTCGTCCCGCCTGTGACGGCCGAACGATCGCCCCCTGACTCCCTGATGACCGGTGCCGACTCCCCGGTGATCGCCGATTCATCGACCGAGGCGATCCCCTCGGTGATCTCGCCGTCGGAGGGGATCAGGTCGTTGGCCTCGCAGACCACGAGGTCGTCCTTGGCCAGCGACGCCGCAGCCACTCGCTCCTCGGTGCCGTCGGGCAGTAGGCGGCGCGCCTCGGTCTCGGATCGCATCCGCCTCAGCGTGTCCGCCTGGGCCTTGCCGCGCCCTTCCGCCATGGCCTCGGCGAAGTTGGCGAAGGCCACCGTCAAAAAGAGCCAGATCGTGATGCTCACCGTGAAGATACCCGGATGAGCGATCGCTTCGATGAGCACCACGACCGCCCCGATCAGCACCACGAACATCACCGGGTTCTTGACCTGGGTCCTCGGGTCGAACTTCTTGATCGAGCCGATCAGAGCCTGGCCGAGGATCTCGCGGTCGAAGAGGCTGCGGGCCTGTGCGACGCCGTGGGCCACAGTCGGACCAGCCCCCGCCACCGGCCGGTTCGCCGTCCCGTTTGCTTGCATTGGTTCGGTCATCAGAAGAACTTTCCGTGGCTGAGCTGCTCGACGATCGGGCCGAGCGCGACGGCGGGGAAGAAGGTGAGGCCACCGATGATCAGGATCACGCCGATGACCAGCCCTATGAACATGGTGTTGTCGGTGCGGAACGTCCCGAGCGATACCGGGACCACGTTCTTCGCCGCCAGCGTCCCGCCCAGCGCCAGGGCCGGGATCATGACGCCGAACCGGCCGATCAACATGTCGATGGCCCCGATGACGTTGTAGAAGGTGGTGTTGCCCGTGAGGCCGGCCATGGCCGACCCGTTGTTGTTGGCCTGCGAAGTGAGCGCGTAGAGGATCTCGGTGAAGCCGTGCGGTCCGCTATTGAGTGGCCCGGCTCGTCCAGCGTGGAGAGACACCGCGATGCCGGTGAGAACCAGCACGATGATGGGCATGACGAGCGCGCCCAGGCCTGCGAGCTTCATCTCCTTCGCCTGGATCTTTTTCCCCAGGAACTCAGGCGTTCGCCCGATCATCAGTCCTCCGATGAACACGGCGATGAGAGCGTAGATGAGGAGCGTGTACATGCCGCTTCCCGTCCCCCCAGGGGTCACCTCGCCGAGCATCATCCCGGTGAGCGGGCCGAAGCCGCCCATAGGGTTGTACGAGTCGGTGGCGCTGTCGACAGCACCATCAGAGGTCTGAGTCATCGCGACGTTAAACAGCGCACTGTTGGTGTCGCCGAAACGCACCTCCTTGCCCTCGGTGTTGCCGACCGTGGAATGGACACCGGCGGCGAGGACCGCAGGGTTGTTCTGGTGTTCGGCGTAGCTGGTGAAGGCAACCCACGAACCGAAGATGATCACCATCACGCCGAGCAGGGCGACGCCGTGGCGGATGCTCTTCACCATCTTGCCGAAGGTGTAGGTGAGCGAGAACGGGATGGAGAGGGTGAGCCAGATGTAGAGCAGGTTGGTGAAAGCCGTTGGGTTCTCAAGGGGATGGGCCAGGTCGACATCGAAGAACCCACCGCCGTTGGTCCCGATCTGCATGATGGAGCCCATAAACCCAGCGGGGCCACGGGGGATGGTCTGAGTGACGCCGTTCAGCCGGTTATGGATGACGACCGGCCCGGCCAGGGTCTGCACAGCGCCCTGGCCGACGATCAAGATGCCGGCGAGAAACACAATCGGGAGGAGGATGTAGAGCATGCAACGGGTGATGTCGACCCAGAAGTTCCCGATCGTGGGGGAATTGCGGCGGGAGAAGCCCCGCACCATGGCGATCGCCACGGCGATCCCGACGGCCGCGCTCACGAACTGCTGCACTGTGAGCACGCCGATCTGGGAGAAGTACGACATCGTCTCCTCGCCGCCGTAGTTTTGCCAGTTCGTGTTGGTCATGAACGACACGGTCGTGTTGAAGCTGAGCGCCGGCCCTACGGCGCCCAGGTGCTGCGGGTTGAGCGGCAGCGACCCTTGGACCCTCAGCAGCAGATAGCCCACGGCGACGAACGCGGCGGAGAAAATCACCAGCGAGCCGGCATAGCGCTTCCAGGTCTGCTCGTGGTCGGGACCCGTCCCGAGTAGCCGGTAGAACGGCCGCTCGGCCCACGCCAGGAAGTGGACGCGGCCTTCGAAGACGCCGGCCATGTACGAGCCTAGGTAGCGCCACGTGACGCCCAGGGCGACAACGAGAACGACGATGGTCCACGTAAAGCCCATCTAGAACCACTCCGGCTTGAACATGGCAACGCCCAGGTAGACAAACACGATGATGGACAGCGCGAGAAGGATGCCTTGGACGTCGGTCATACGTGATCGAGCCCCCAGATCAACCCGAGCATGACCACCGCGAAGGCGACGATGCCCAAAACTGCAAGGAAATCAGCCATGTCGTCATCATGCAGCGCAGGCGTGAACGAGATGTGAACAGCCAAGGGATTCCTATAAATAGTTCGTGAATTTCATCTCGGCGGACTTCTCGCCACGACGTGCACGGTCGAGCGCGCGGCATCCGCCGATTCTCTGTCGAGCCTGTCAGGCTGCCAAGATCGAGTAGCTGATCCCCGGAGAAGTGTGAAGCAGCCGGCCGTCGGTACCGAGCTTGCGGCGCAGCCGGTAGACGTGCACGTGCCGGTACTCGGCCCGTACTCCTCGCCCCAGACACTCGCGAGAGTCATCTGGTGAGTGCATACGTGGCCGGTATGTCGCGCCAGGTAGGCGAGGAGATCGAACTCTCAGGCGGTGAACCCGATCCTCTCGCCATTGCGCGTCGCTTGGTGGCGGACGAGATGGAGCTCGAGGTTGCCGATGACCAGTCGCTCTCCGTCGTGAATCTCGCCGCCAATATCGAGGTCTGGGCCGGATACTCCGCGCATCTCAAAAGAGCCGCCGGCAACGTTTGCGACGTCCCTGTCAAGCAAAGTTCTGGGGATCGGGTCGACCTGCGCTACTGGCTGGCGTTGATGGCCGGGGGTGAGGTCGCAGCACTGACCCTTCGGGCGAAATCGTCGCGCGACGACGAACAGGTTCCCGCCTCCTGCAGAGCTCAACCGCTTTGAGCGAGTTGTCGGAGGTCACTGCATGTAGTCGAAAGTCCTTCTAGAGCTTTCGGACTCGCGGCCCCACGCTTAAGTGCCACGCGAACCACGCACCAGAGCCGACCAGGAGTACACCTACAAGGCGGCCGATCGCCCAGCCCAAATCTGCAAGCAAGACTGCTCCGACAAGGATGGCCACGGTTGCCCCGAGGCGATCGCCACTCCACCCACGCGCTCGGACTCGGCCGATCGATACGAGGCAGGCCGACAGGACCAAGAGGACCACGCCGAGAGCCGACGCGCCAAGCAGTAACATCCCGAGGCCAAAAGCAAGGACCGCTATTCCGCCGGCTTCAAGCTTCGTCGTGCTCGAGTGTTGCGGGGCCATCGCCTCGTCTGATTGGTTCATCTGCGGCACTTTCTCTCGGGTTGAAACCTTGTTCCCGCGGCCGTGTTCGAGCGAGCTGTCCTATAGCCCTCGGGTCCTCAGCGCCGCGAGCGGCCTCCGGCGGCTGACGCGGCTGCCCGTCGAGGTGGTTGTGGTCACCGAGTGCTGCATAATTGAAGTCCTGCAACCCCGTTCAGGCAGCGCGGCTCAGACGTGACGGCTGCAGGACCGCGCCCCGCGCTTCGGCAGGCGTGAAGATCACCGCAGCCGCCAACGGCGCAGGAAGCGCCGCGTTGTCCTCTAGCGAAAAGATCATCCCGAGCATGACGGCCCCGAAGGCGGCCATACCTGCAGCTGCGAGAAAACCGGCCATGTCGTCATCATGAGCGCGGGCCCTGAACAAGGTGTGAACGGCCAAGTGAAAGGCGTAAATAATTCATGAATCTCATCTCAGAGGCGCTTCTTGCGGTGGGGTCACGACGCGCCTTGTCGTGCCCGCGGCCTCCGCCGATTCTCAGCCGACCCGGTTATGCTGCCGAGAGGGAGTAGCCGATCCCCGGCGCGGTGTGGAGCAGTCGGCCGGCATCACCGAGCTTGCGGCGTAGCCGGTAGATGTACACGCGCAAGTACTCGGCTTCGGACCCGTACGCCCCGCCCCAGACACTCCCGAGGATCATCTGGTGCGTGCAAACCTTTTCGGCATGTCGCGCTAGGTAGGCGAGGAGATCGAACTCCTTGGAGGTGAGCTCGACCCTCTTGCCAGTGCACGTGGCTTGGTGGTGGACGAGATCGAGCTCGAGCTCGCTGACGACGAGCCGATCGCTCTGCGGATGTACGTCGGATCGGCAGTCGCGTATCACCGCTCGCATCCGCGCCTCCAGCTCCGGCATGCCGAACGGCTTGGTCACGTAGTCATTGGCACCGCCGTCGAGTGCCGCCACCTTCCGACTCTCGAGGTCATTCGCTGACAGCACAATGATGGGCACTCCGCTCCACTGGCGGATCCGATGGCAGATCTCAAGACCATCGAGGTCGGGGAGGCCGAGGTCGAGGAGGACGACTTGGGGCTCTTCAAGGGCGAGCTTGGACAGCCCCTCTTCGCCAGTAGCAGCGGTACTCACTTGGTCGCCACGAGCAGACAGCCCTATGCGGAGCGCCCGCGACAGCGCCCGGTCGTCATCGATCAGAAGGACTCGGGCCATAGGTCAGCAGACCTCCACTGATCTGCTGACCCGAGGGTCGTCACGTCCTTCACTTGGTAGCTGCTCGAGTAGGCACGAAGCCGCTCCGTCGGCCAGGAGGGCACCTTCAGGGGGCAGCGGCCGCATCGCCGGTGCAGCACCAGCCGTAGCCATCTGTGGTCCGATCGGCTCACAACGGGTTCGTCGGAAGCAGGGCCAAAGGTCAGGCGTGCGCGTTATCACCAGCAGCGACGCGCCACTAAGACGCGGCAGACTCGGCATCGTAACCCCTATCGAGAGTGAGTTTTAATGCCGACCAGGCTTCCCGGCGCTCCGCATGGGACTTTACCATCGGGAGTCATCATTTACTAATCCCGACAGAGTACGAACGATCGATTCAGGTGAGCGGGCAACTGACGGCGTGCCACTCGAGATCGGCGCCCAACAACGTTCGCCCATGCGGGTCGATCGTTCATCGTTCGTGGGACGCCAAGGCGGGATCTTGCGTACTGCCGACCTCCGATTCGCTGACTTGCTGAGCGAGTGTCCCATCGTCGAGGCTCGCCGATTGACCGAGCCGCGAGCGAATGCACAGTTGCCATCGCCAGCCGGTGCGTCTCCGACGGCGCCGACCGGCACCGGTAGAGTGCCACGATCCCACTTATGATTGGCGTGCCGGGAAGCAGGGTCGGCGATTCACCTTGGTTGCCGCCGAGAGTGCCGTCGTGGCACTCGACGTAGCCGGCCTGGTCGTCAGCCTGGTGGTGCTGGCGCTTACAGGCGGTCAGTTCATCGTCGCCCTCTCCCGCATCGCCCGCGTCCTTCGGATGCGGCCGACTGTCGTCGGTGCTCTCGTGGGCGGCTTCGGGACCAGTATCGCCGAGCTGATCGTCGCGGCCCTCGCCACGCTGCGTCATTCCCCAGAGTTGGCCGTCGGAAGCCTGGTTGGTTCGATCATCGCCAACGTCTGCCTCGCGCTCGCCGTAGCGGCGTTGATCACACCGGTACGGGTCAACTCGAGCATCGTGCGGCGCGAAGCACCGGTGAGCGTTGCCTCCGTCGCCTTGTTCGCCCTCCTGGCTGACGGCGGGCATCTCGTCAATAAAAGGCATAGTCATGATGGTGGGGCTAGCGCTCGTCGTCGCGGTACTGCTCGTGAGCGCTCGCCGCCGCGGCCTCGACGACGAGCTCGGAGCCGAGGTCGTCGAATTTCTCCGGACGCGGGAGCACGGTCCTCGACCCGAGATCGTCCGCGCGCTTGCCAGCCTCGTCTTCATGCTTGGCGGTGCCGCGCTCATGGTGAGATCCGCCGTCAGCCTCGCCGGTCGACTCGGACTGGCAGAGGGCTTCACCGGACTTACTCTCGTTGGCATAGGCACCTCCGCCCCGCTAATCGCGTCGTCGATTCAAGCGGCCCGCCGCGGTGAGCACGATCTCGTCGTCGGCAACGTTCTCGGTGGCAACCTGTTCATCGCCCTTGGCGGTGGAGCCATCGTTGGGTTGCTGTCTCGTGGCGACGTCAGGGGCGTCGGCGCGCTCCCGCTCTGGCTGATGGCCGGCGTCGTCTTCGTGTCCTGGCTGGCGATGGCGCGGGGGGGGTCTCCTCGCCCGCTGGGAAGCGATCGTCCTCCTGCTCGCATATGCGACCACGCTGCCCTTCGTCAACCCCTGATGACCGGCGGCAGAGGCAGCGCCGGCTGGCCTCGCCGGTGTGTTCTGACGTGCCGCACCGGTGGGACGTTGTGCCACACCTGTAACAACGAGCGGGAAAACGTCGGCGCAGATCGGCGCACGAACAGTGGCACCAAGACGGCTTCTGAGCTGCGAACAAGAGGGTCGACCTGGTCACGGCTCCCCGCGTACCCCTCCCGGAGCTGAGAACGGATGGCGAGATGGAGCTGACTGCCACGTCAGGCGTAACGCATCAATCGCAGTCCCCAGAATCGCCAGTCCGCTTGCACCGTTTGGTTAACGTCGCCGGCTTTAGCCCGAAAGCCCGGCCCGACCGCTACGCGCGGTGATGAATGCGCCGCAGTCGAATAGATGAACTGCCGCTCGGCTGAGCCATCGCTCGCGGACCCGTGCCACACACGTGCCACACGGAATGGCGACCGTATGGTCGCGAAAGGTCATCTAGGGTGTCTCCCGGTCAAGTCGGAAATACTCACTGAACAGGGCAAAGGGCGACTTTTCGGACTCAGCAAGGAACATATAGTTTGCGCCAGATTGCGCCTGAAAAGCGTGAGGTCACCGGATCGATGCCGGTCCCGACCACGGGTCAAAGTACCTGTTCAAGGGTCAGAAACGTTGGGCAGCAACCTCACCGCCTCGGTGCTGAGGCCCCACAGGATTCCGAACAGCACCGGCGCACCGACCAGCCAGGTCCTCGGAAGTCGCCAGCGAGACCAGAGCCACACGAGGGCAACTGATCCCGCTAAAAGTGCCTGCAGCCAGAACACCACGAAGGGCCATGCGGAGGGGTCGCCGTGACCCTGAATTTCCGCTGGGGTCACCGCCGACGGCCGCCCGGGCGGCGCAGCGACGTCCTTGCCCCGCAACTCAGCGTCGACGTAGACGAGGTGGCTCGGTGCGAGTCGCCCCAACCAGCCCGATCCGGCGGAGGTGACCAGGGTCAGCAAGGCGCCGCTCGTCGGAATCCGGGGCAGCGGATCACCGGCGACGCGCTGGCCATCGACGACGAAACGGAACCGGCCCTGGCCAGTCGTGACGGTGATGACGTCTCCTCGACGAAGCCGCACGATCTCGCCGAACGGCGCTCCAGCTGTCGTGCTCTTGCCCATCAGGATGGATTCCCCGGCCTGTCCGGGCAAGGGCGAGTCCCTCAGATGCCCAGGACCTTCGAGCAGTTCGCCCGAGGTCGTGCCCTCGACGACCACGACGTTGTGGAGGCCGGCGACCGGCGAGTTGAGCAGCGCGACCGGTGACCCCGGAGCGATCACGCCACCGATGCTTGGCGCGATTGGGCTCGACGGCCGAGGAGCCCCCGGAACGACGCGTACAGCTGATCCTGGCTTCTCTGCTCCTGCAGACCGCTGAGCCCGAACGCGAAGGCCCCAAGAAAGAGCGCCACGATGCTGAAGGCCATGACGCTCGCGAGCGTGATCGCTATCGCTCCCGGCATCGGCGGCCGAGCGAGCCGCGAGGTTGCGGCGTGCCGCGCAGTCGCCGCTGGCACGACGTCGATCACCAGCGCCCTCGCCGCCGGCCGATGAAATAGGTCACGGGAACGCCCAACCCGAACAGTATTGCCAATGCGAGGACCAGCACGACCAAGAAGTCGCCTGACCCGAGACCGATAGCGAGCGTCGGGCCGAGTGCGACGGCACGGGACGACGTCTTGCTCCCCGACGTTGACGGCGGCGTCGACGGCACCGTCGTCGGGGGGACGGTCGTGGGCGGGACGGTCCTCTGGGGAACGGTCGTGGGTGACACCGTCGTCGGCGGAACGGTCGTCGGCGGAACGGTCGTGGGCGGAACGGTCATCGGCGGAACGGTCGTCGGCGGCACCGTCGTCGGCGGAACGGTCGTCGGCGGCGGCTTCTGCCCTCCCGATGTGGACTTCAGCGTCATGGGAGGCAGGTCGCCGTTCTGTGCAGCGACGTCAGTGGCCGCGGCCAGCGTGTAATTGGCCAGGTCGCCCAAGCCGTTGGCTTTCGTCATCGGCAGATAGCCGGGCGGGAGTTGTCCGACGCCATAGCCCTGTATCTGGCCTGCGGTGGCGGCGAACGAAGCAAAGCGGCGTAATCCTTGGCGTCGGTCGCCGGCAGGCCCGAGGTCGGCACGGCGGCGTACACGACCATGGTGCCCGGATAGGCCGCAGTGCCGACAGCACTTTTGGCGAGCGTCGTGTAAGTAATGGGCCACGTGCCCGTCTTCTCGTCTGGCTTCAGCAAGGCCGTTGCCGCTCGCAACGAGGCGTTGTTCGGGGCAACGAACGAGTCGTCCGAGGCCTGCATCGCCGCGGTTTGAAGGCCGTAGCGTTGATCGTCCGGGAGGGGAGTCACCCCGATCATGAAGCGGTACCCGACCGTCTGGGGACCGAGGGCGACCAGCTTCTCCCCGAGGGTCGTCCCGTCGATCTGCGAGCACTCCGTTGTCGAGTTTGCGATGTCGAACTGCATCCCCTCGCTGATCTCCTCGAGAGTTGCCATGGGAGCAGCGACCAGAGACAGGAACGGCACCGGACTGTTGTGCAGACAGTCGTTGTTGTCCGAGGCATAGTACGCCTTCGGCTCGAAGTTCGACAGCAGCGGCCACCGGTCGACGGGCAGCTTGATTCCCTTGTAGGCCGGATTGACGACCATGCCCCACGGATCGGGCTTGCCGTTGAGCCACGCCCTGGCTTGAGGGTTGTCGTTGATGTAGGTCGTCAGGGCCTCCATCACGTCGGAGTCACTCGCCAAGGCGACAAGCTCGGACGCCGCCTCGCTCGCCGCCACCCCCTGCTTGAGCTGGCACGATGTCCTCGCCGACTCGGCTCGGCGCAGTACGACCCGGCATCGGAAGCCGCCTCGAGACGAGGACCTGGCGCGCCCGCCGCTACAGGCGTCGGCGCGTCGGCACCTCCAAAGTCGCGAGCAGCATCGCTCGCGACGAAGCCAGCCGGGTGAGCCCACGCTCTATGCTGCAGCGGTCGTCACGCAGGGAAGACGACCGCTCGCGGGAGCGCGGTGGCCAAGGTCGAAAGGGGGACCCGCATGTCATTCGCGTCCCCCGCTTTTCTTTGGTATTTCCTTCCCGCGACCCTGCTGATCTACTGGATCCTTCCGCGGGGATCGCGGAACGGGCTAGTGGCGGTCGCGAGCCTCATCTTCTACGCCTGGGGCGCCGGCGCTGACGTGTTGCTCCTGCTCGCCTGCATGGTGGTCAACTTTTCCGCCGGGCTTCTGGTGGACAGCGAGCGCCTTGCCTCCCGAGAGCAGCTCCGGATCGTTGTCCTGGTCACCGCCATCGTCTTCGACGTGTCAGTTCTCTTGGTGTTCAAGTATGCCGACTTCGCATCCCGGCAACTCCACAACGTCGACGCCGGCGTCACGACGCTTCACTATCTGCTCCCGGTCGGAATCTCGTTCTACACCTTCCACCATCTGAGCTACGTCGTCGACGTGTACCGCCACAGCCGCAAGGCGCAGCGCAGCCCGTTGCAGTTCGCCACCTACATCGCGATGTTCCCGCAGCTGATCGCCGGCCCGATCGTCCGCTATCACGAGATCGCGGACCAGCTCACCGATACGAAGCGCAACCGGTTCCAGGACTTCGCCGACGGCTTCCCCCGCTTCGCCTGGGGGCTGTCGAAGAAGGTTCTCATCGCCGACACGGTCGCGCCGATCGCCAACGCCGTCTTCGTGGCGCATCCACACACTCTCAACACCGAAGCAGCATGGATCGGGGCCCTTGCCTTCACGGTGCAGATCTATTTCGACTTCTCCGGATATACGGACATGGCCCTGGGCATGGCGCACATGTTCGGGTTTCGCCTGCCGGAGAACTTCTCCCGACCGTATTCTGCGGCGTCGATCACCGACTTCTGGCATCGCTGGCACATGTCGCTGTCCCGATGGTTTCGCGACTACGTCTACATTCCGCTCGGAGGCAACCGTTCCGGCGAGCGGAGAACGTACCTCAACCTCTACCTGGTTTTCGCGCTCGTCGGCTTCTGGCACGGTGCGAATTGGACCTTTCTGGTCTGGGGGCTCTACCACGGCACGCTGCTCGTGATCGAGCGCATCACCGGCGTCGGTAGGACGGTGCGAGATCGGACGAACGTCTTCGGCCGCACCGTCACCATGCTCCTCGTGATCGTCGGTTGGGTGCTCTTCCGGGCTACCAGCATCGGACAGGCCGGAACCATCCTGCACCTGATGTTCGTGCCGAATTTTGCCGCGTCGCACGTCGTCGCTGCGGCGGCGAACCGCCAGTCCGCTCTTGTCCTGACGCTGTCGATGCTCGTCTTCGTCATCCCTCCGGGCTTCGTGACCGGCCGCTGGCTCGACAGCTCGCTCGGGCGCCGCGCAACCATCGCCCGGCTCGGCATCGCAGCAGTCACTGCGCCTTGCGCTCTCCTCATCGTGGCTGCTGGGACGTTCAGCCCGTTCCTCTACTACCGATTCTGACCGAAGGATTACCGGTGACAACACGCGATCCGACGATGCCTGTCGAAGCCGTCACACTGCGGGTGCCCGAGCCTGACCAGAAGGCCGCGCCGCCGGGCCGCCGGCCTACGCGGGCCCAGGTGCTGGTCACCGCGATCGGCCTCGCGGTCTTCTTCGGGCCATGGGTGGCCGCGCTCGGAGGGGCGCGTTCGACGGCCAGCTTCGAGAACAGCAAGCTCCCCTCGGCACCTTCGGTGAGCAAAGGTTGGCAGTTCTTCCCCCTGTTGACGACCTGGGCGAACGATCGATTCCCGTTGAAGGACTCGGCCGTTCGCCTCGAGACCCGGCTCTCCCTGGACGTGTTCGGGCAAGTGCCGATCTTCGGTTCCGGGGCGGGCGACAGCGGTGTGGGGCCGGTCGGAACCGGGGGTGGGACGACCACCCCGACGGGCACGGTACCGGTCATCTTCGGGCGCCAAGGCGTGCTCTTCTACTCAGTCGACTTCGAGCGGTCCTGCCACGCGCGCATGTCGCCGAGTCACCTGATCAAGAACATGAATCGTCTGGCTGCCATCGTCGCCAGCGCCGGTGGCCGGCTCATCGACACCGTCGCGCCCGACAAGACGTCCATCGAGCCGGGCCTGCTGCCCAGCTCCTATCCGAACCAGTCCTGCGGCCGACCGGAGCAGCTGGCTTTCTGGGCCGCGGTGGATGCGACGCCACCGAGCGGGTACGTCAACTCTTACAGCGCCGTCCGCTCCTTGGCCTCGGTGACCCGGGCGCAGGTCTATCCGCAACTCGACACCCATTGGATGCCACGCGCCGCTGCCCTGTACGCGTTCGGCGTCGCGCGACTCGTCGGTCCTCGGCTTCTCGAGGACACCAAGCTCGTCTACACGGGTAAGGAGAGCACCTACGGCGACTTGTCCCGACTCTCCGGCGACCCGCGCATGAACGTGTACAGCGGCTACGCGGTCAGCCGGAAGGGCGAGGGGCCGGTCTCGCAGCGCACTGGCCGAGTCGGCAAGCTGGGCGTCAACATCTATCGGGCAACCAGCAGCGCCGCGCCGCTCGAAGCGGGGCAGGCGGTGCTGTTCGGGGATTCCTTCGGACGGGTAGCGGCGCCGCTCCTCACGCCCTTCTTCTCCCACCTCGTGAGCGCGAACATCGCCTCGGCCGGAGACGACGTGGCGGACACCGCTCAGCTCATCGTCCAGTCGAAGATCGTGCTCGTCGAGGGCGTGGAACGGGCGCTGGCAACCGGATGGGACAGCATGCTGACCGACAAATACCTCAATATGCTCTCGAAGGACGTCGATGCCGACCTCGCTTCGCACCGGGCGAGCACTGCCAAGTGAGCGAGACGCCCCCGATCGGCCGGCCTGAAGCCAATGCCCAGCAGTTTGCAGCTGGGTTCAGAACACCCATACCTCTTCGCCGATCGGCGCCACGTTGTTCGCCCAGATCCAGTTGATCGCCTCGTCGCTCACGCGAACGCAACCGTGCGACACCGGGACCGGCGGCACGTACGAGTCACCGTGGATCGCGAATCCGCTGTCGAAGAAACGGGGACGCCAAAGCGCTCCGAGAGAGTCGACGTCCAACCCGTCGATCGTCGCAAAGATGTGGAAGACGCCCGTCGGTGTGATGGCCACGGACGTCACGCCGTCGCTGGTGTAGGTGTAGCCGCCTCCTGTCGAGGTGTTGAAGATGTGGACGAGCTTTCCCCTTTGGATCACCATGAGGAGGTCGTCCTGGAGATCCACCTCGATCAAGTTGCCGGCGGCCGGTCTCGGTGTGGGTCGGACGCCTCTTGAGAGGGCGAGCGCCGCCTGGGTGCCGACCACGCCGCTTCGGACGAGCCCGCCGGCCTTCTCGAGCGCGTACACCGCCTGCTGGGTCGAGTCGCCGAACACGCCGTCCGGGGTGCCCAGCCAGTAGCCGAGTGAGACGAGGTACGTCTGCAACGCGACGACCGCCGGGCCCGTATCGCCCAGCTGCAGGCCGATACCCACCGCGGTCCTGGTCTGCCAGATCGACTTGGCCGCCGGCGAGTAGATCACGACGTTGCCGTCGTTCTGGAGCTTGAGGTAGTAGGCCCTGCTGCCACCCTGACCCGATCCCGACGCCCAGATCGGACGGCGACCCTGATAGATGACGAGGTTCCCGTCACCCTGCATCGTGACGAAGTCCCCGGCGTGGTGACGGGTGTGCGATGCCCAGATCGCATGGCCTTCCCAGTAGAGAACGAGGTTCCCGTCGCCCTGCATGGCGAGCCGGTACCGGCCGTTGGGCGAGCGGAGCCACGACCCGCCCGAGAGGTCCTTCCCCGCATACAGCCGCGAAGGAACGACGGCCTTGGATCCTGCCGCCCGATGGGGCGTCACCGCGCCACTGGCCGCCGCCGGCGCGAGCACGGCGAGCGCGACGCCCACCTGGGTCAGCACTCGAAACACCTTCCGAGACGGACCCGCCCGCTCGCCATCTTCCGGCCGCCTTGAACTCCTCCACCCGACGCGCATGCCATCCCTCCGGACAATTGACGACCCCCGGCGGGCGTCAGCGAGCAAATCGTAGAGCCTCAGCGGACGAAGGGTGCAGCGTCCCCGGAAAACGCGTCGGCAACGATCGGAGCGTCGCAGCGCATGATTTCCTCCGGGATCTCGTCGCGAGCGAAATAGCCCGACGCCGTGATCTCCCGCGCGTCGACCGGGAGCGCCTCGCCGTCGAGCACCTCGGCGGCGAACACGACGGCCGTCACCTGGATCCGATCGCCGTCCGGATAGGTGTGCACCTGATCGCGAGGTTCGCTGTAGACGCCGAAGAGCCCCCGCAGATCCACGGCGAGCCCGGTCTCCTCCCGACACTCGCGAGCGGCGCAGGCGGCCCAGGACTCGCCCGGTTCGAGCCGACCGCCGGGCAGGCACCAGGTGCCGTCGTCGGCGCGCTTGACGAGCAGGAGCCGCCCTTGTCCGTCGCGGACCACGACACCGGCGGTCGGGACCGGCATGGCATGCGGGGCCGGCCTGGCTTGCGGCGCCGGTTCGGCGAGGGGGGCCAGCTCCAGCTCCAGCTCGAGTTCGTCGTGAAGCTCGATGCCGTTCCCGGCCACGAGCGGGATCGACGGCTTGAGCAGCCGGGCCCGGTCGACCGCGCCCCGGTGCACGGCAACGATCCTCAATCCGTGCCGCTGGTAGAAACCAACGGCGCGTAGGTTGTCATTCGTCGTGATCAGCCAGAGCCTCCTCGCCCCGGACTCGCGTGCGACTCGGGTCGCCTGCTCCAAGAGTTCACGGCCGATCCCTTCGCCCGAGCGCAGCGCGTCGATCGTGACCACCTCGAGCGCCTCGCCGTCGCTGCGATAGGTCAACAGGCCGACCCGTTCTTCATCGCCCTCCTCGGCCGCGTCGACGGCGACGAGCGCCTCCAGCGCCGCGGCGTTCGACGGCTGTCCCCGACCGACGACCAGCGTCGAGCCCCACCGCTCGATGAGCGTGCGCTCGATCCACTCGCGATCGGCCCCCACGGCAGGGCGGACGGCCACGCCGTCACGATGCCACATCCGTGCTCGGACAGGCTCACCTGTCCTGGGCTCGTCTCCGACCCGGGCGGCCTAAGGTGAGCTCGGCGACGCGAGCCGGCGACGCCGGACCGGGAGGAGCAGCTATGGCGCGCGGGGACGATCACGCAGATGCCTTGGCGGCGGCGAACGACGAGCTGATCTCCTTCGCCGGGTCGTGCTCGCAAGAGCAATGGGCCATGCTCGTCCCGGGCGAGGACTGGTCCGTTGGCGTGCTCGTCCATCACTGTGCACTCGGCCACGACGTCGGGACTTCCTGGATCCGGCAGATGGTCGAGACCGGCGACGTCCCGGGAACGCCGGAGGAACTGGATGCGACGAACGCCGAGCACGCGGCGGAGTTCGCCGCCATCGGCATCGCCGAGACCGTTGCCCTCCTCCAGCGGAACGGAGCGTCGGCCGTTGCGTATCTGCGTACCCTCAGCGACGAAGAGCTCGACCGCGGGGCCGTTTTCGGCCCCGCGGGGGGTGGGACATTCACGGTCGAGAGGTTCGCGAGCGTGCTGGCTCGTCATCCCCTCGCCCACCTCGCTCACGCGCGAGAGGCGTTGGCCGGCGCTTGACCGCCCGGAACAAGCCGGCGGTAGCTCGGGCCAGCACCGACGACACGGCCGCAAGGGGGGAGGCAGCGGCACCCGAGGAGGCCGGGCTCGAGACGGCGGCGGCGCTCGAGCAACTGCTCGCGACTCGCTCGATCCGCCACCACGTCGCCGGTCAGAGTCCTTTCGACACCCTCGGCGAGGTGGAGAGGTTCGTCGGCGAGCGCCAGATCGTCCTCCTGACCGGGCGCGGCACCCTGCCGTCGCTCCCCGAGGCCATCGCCGGCCGGCCGCTCACCGGCAGCTGGTGGTCACAGCCGGAGGCCCACCACATCTACGCCCTCCTGGAAGCCGCCGAGGCTGAGGGCCTGTTCGCCGGCCCGTTGCTGACCGCACCGCTCGTCTCCGCCAAGCACACCGTGGTCGCCCCGACGCTCGCAACGAGCGTCGAGCGACTCGCCGCCGACCCCGAACGGCGTCGGCGGGCCCTCGAGGGCTGCTCGCCGTTGGCGCGCCAGCTGATGAAGGCCGTGGACCGAGACGGGTCGGTGCGGATGGACCGGCCCGACTTTGCCGGTCCCTCGGGGCGTCGGGCACGGCTCGAGCTCGAGCGCGGGCTGCTCGTGTTCGCGACCTCGGTCCACACCGAAACAGGACGCCATGTCTCGGTCCTCCAGCCCTGGGCGGCTGCACAGATCGCACGCTCGGCGCGAGACCCACTCCCAGGCTTCGAGGACGCGCTCGCGACTCTCATAGGGGCGTGCCTGCGGTCGGCGGTCGTCGCCACCGAGCGCGAGGCGGCAAACTGGTTTCGCCTCGGTCTCGAACCCGGTCGGGTGATCTCGATCTTGAAGGACCAGAACGTCCGGCGGTTCCGGGTCGCCGGGCGCACGTGGCTCGCTTCGCCTCAATCCTGACTTGACCACTCGGGTATCGCCCGGTACCGTCCCAACGACGAAGCGAGCGGGGGCCCGTTTCGAGACCCTAAGAAGAAGGAGACCGCCGACATGGCCGACTGGGGCTTCGAAACTCGACAGATCCACGCCGGAGCCGTGCCCGACCCGACCACCGGAGCTCGAGCCGTTCCGATCTACCAGACGACGAGCTACGTGTTCCGGGACACCGCCCACGCGGCCGCGCTCTTCGGTCTGGCGGAGCTCGGAAACATCTACACGCGGATCATGAACCCGACCCAGGCCGTCTTCGAGGATCGGATGGCGGCCCTCGACGGCGGAGTCGGCGCACTCGCGCTCGCTAGCGGCCAGGCCGCCGAGACGATCGGCCTGCTCAACCTGGCCGAGAACGGCGGCCATATCGTCTCCTCCGCGTCTTTGTACGGCGGCACCTACAACCTGCTCCACTACACCTTCCCGAAGCTGGGCGTCGAGGTGAGCTTCGTCGACGACCCGGATGACCTCGACGCTTGGCGTGCGGCCATCCGGCCGAACACGAGGGCGTTCTATGCCGAGACCATCGGCAACCCGAAGGGGGACGTGCTCGACTTCGAGGGTGTCTCGGCGATCGCCCACAGCGAGGGCATTCCCCTCGTCATCGACAACACCGTCGCCACGCCCTACCTGTGCCAGCCCCTGAGGCACGGCGCCGACATCGTGGTGTACTCGGCCACGAAGTTCATCGGTGGGCACGGCACCTCCATCGGCGGCGTCATCGTCGACGGCGGGAAGTTCGACTACGCCGGAAGTGGCCGTTTCGCAAACTTCACCGAGCCGGACCCGAGTTACCACGGGCTCGTGTTCTCACAGCTGCCCGAACCGCTCCGTCCGGCCCAGTACATCTTGAAGGCCCGACTCCAGTACCTGCGCGATGTCGGCGCGGCGATCGCTCCGCTGAATTCCTTCCTCTTCCTCCAGGGGCTCGAGACGCTCAGTCTCCGGATGGAGCGTCATGTGGCCAACGCCCTGGCCGTCGCCAACTGGCTCGAGGCCCGCGACGAGGTGGAGTGGGTCGCCTTTCCCGGCCTCGAGTCGAGCCCGTGGCACGCGCGACAGCAGCACTATCTGCCGAACGGCGGCGGCGCCATCCTCTCGTTCGGCATCAAAGGTGGCAAAGAGGCCGGAAGCCGCTTCATCGAGGGCCTCGAACTGTTCAGCCATCTCGCCAATGTCGGAGACGTCCGGAGCCTCGCGATCCACCCGGCGACGACGACGCACTCGCAGCTGACCGAAGAGGAGCAGGTCACGACCGGCGTCACGGCGGACCTCGTTCGCCTTTGCGTCGGACTCGAGACCCTCGACGACATCCTGGCCGATCTGGATGCCGGCTTCCGGGCCGCCAAGGGTGCCTGAACTGGGCAACGACACATGATCGATGCCCCGGTAACCGGGGCCTGGCGCCCGGGAGACCCGCCCGGACGACGGAAATTCGCATCGCTGTTTCGCAGCGGCGGCGCTCACCGGGCCGGCCTCGAGCTCGAGGGCGGTGGCCTGCTGTCCGGAGTGACCGTCGCCTACGAGAGCTGGGGGGCCCTCGACGCGGGCGCCTCCAACGCCGTCCTCGTCCTGCACGCGCTGAGCGGCGACTCCCACGCAGCCGGGCCGGCCGAGCCTGGTCACCCGAGCCCCGGCTGGTGGGGGCCGCTGATCGGCCCGGGAGCGCCGATCGACACGAACCGCTACTTCGTCGTGTGCCCGAACGTGCTCGGAGGCTGCCAGGGGACGACCGGACCGAGCACGTCCGCGGAGGACGGGCGGCCGTACGGGTCCCGCTTCCCCGTCGTGACCGTCAAGGACCAGGTCGCGGTCGAGCACGCGCTCGCGGCAGAGCTGGGCATCGACACCTGGTACGCCGTGACGGGCGGATCGATGGGTGGGATGCGGGCGCTGCAGTGGGCGGTCGATTTCCCCGGCGAGGTCGAGCGGGTGATCGTCGTCGCCACCGGCGCAGCCGCGAGCGCCGAGCAGATCGCTCTCTGCTGGCTGCAGAACCAGGCGATCCGCCTCGACCCGGACTTCCGGGACGGGGACTACTACGACGCGAAGCGAGGACCCCTCTCCGGCCTTGCGATCGCCCGCGCGATCGGTCAGGTGAGCTACCGGAGCGAATTGGAGCTGCAACTACGCTTCGGCAACAAGCCCCAGGCGGACGAGGTGCCGCTCAGCCATGGGCGCTACGCCGTCGAGTCCTACCTCGAGTACCACGGTGAGAAGATCACCGGCCGCTTCGACGCGAACAGCTACCTCGTCCTCAGCGAGGCGATGAACCATTACGACCTCGGCCGCGGCTACGGCGGTACCGAGAACGCGCTCGAGCGGGTTCGGGCACGGCCGACCGTCGCCGGCATCTCCTCGGACCGCCTCTATCCGCTGCGGCTCCAGATGGAGCTCGCTCGACTGCTCCCGGGCGCCGGCGACGCGAAGGTCATCGACTCGGTCGTCGGCCACGACGGGTTCCTCGTGGAGCACGAGGCGGTCGGTGCCGTGATCCGGGAGGCACTGAGCTCCTGAGCAGATGGGCCGCCGGCCGGCCCGCCGGGTAGGTCAGTGCGAGGCGGTGGCGGCGACGGCGACCGGTTGCTCGTGTACGCCGGGCACCTCGGTCGGGTACCGCCCGGTGAGACAAGCGTTGCAGTAGCCCTGCCCCGGGCCGGGGGCGCCGACGGCCTCCATGAGGTGCTCGAGGGTCAGATAGGCGAGCGAGTCGGCGCCGAGCTGCTCGGTGATCTCGTCGGTCGAGAGCTGGGCAGCGATGAGCTCGTCGCGGTCGGGCGTGTCAATACCGTAGAAGCACGGCCAGCGAAACGGAGGCGAAGAGATCCGCAGATGCACCTCAGCCGCTCCCGCCTCGCGCAGCAGCTTGACGAGCTGGCGAGTCGTCGTGCCGCGCACGATGGAGTCGTCGATCACGACGAGCCGCTTGCCGGCGATCGTCGAGCTCAGCGGGTTGAGCTTGCGACGCACGCCGAGAGCCCGGGCCTCGGGCGTCGGGGCGATGAAGGTGCGGCCGATATACCGGTTCTTCACGAGACCCTGGCCGAAGGGGATGCCGCTTCGCGCGGAGTACCCCTCGGCAGCCGATGCGCCCGAATCGGGCACGCCCATCACGAGCTCGGCCTCGACCGGGGCCTGATCGGCCAGTCGCTCGCCCATGCGCCGGCGCGCCGCGTAGACCTCCCGACCGTGCAGCACACTGTCGGGACGGGCGAAGTAGACGAACTCGAAGACGCACAGCCGAGGATCGATCTGTTCGGGGTGCCAGGGTCTCGAGCTGTGCGGCCCGGCTTCGTCGATCACCACCATCTCGCCGGGCTCGATCTCCCGCACGAATTTCGCACCCACCACCGCCAGCGCCGGACTCTCCGAGGCGATGACCCAGCCGGGTCGTTCTCCGCCCCCGAGCTCGAGTCGCCCGAGGCAGAGGGGCCGGAAACCGTGCGGGTCGCGCACGGCCACGAGGTGGGTGGCGTCCATGAGCCCGAGAGAGAAGGCGCCTTCGAGCATCGGCAGCACGGTGTTCAGCGCCACCTCGAGATGGTTCTCTGCCTCGGCCTCCGTGTCCGGATCGACGCTCGATCCGGGTTCGCGGTCGGGCGGCTGCTCGCGAGCCAGCAGCTCAGCCACGAGGTCGCTGTCGGAGGTCGTGACGCCTGGCAGCATGCCCGACTCGGCAAGGAGGGCTTGGGTATTGGTCAGGTTGCCGTTATGCCCGAGGGCGAAGCCCGCGGCACCGATCGAGCGATACACGGGCTGGGCGTTGTGCCAGGTGCTCAGGCCGGTCGTGGAGTAGCGGACATGGCCGAGAGCGAGGTCACCCTGCAATGAGGAGAGCGTCCGCTCGTCGAAGACGGCGGTGACGAGCCCCATGTCCTTCACGACGGTGATGGAGGCGCGATCGCTGACAGCCATGCCGGCGGACTCCTGGCCGCGATGCTGCAGAGCGAACAACCCGTCGTACACGAGCTGCGCGACCGGGAGTCCTGGGGCGTAGACCCCGAAGACTCCGCACGCTTCTCTCACGCGGTCATTCTGCCACGCCGGGTTTCCCCGACCCCGAAGCGGCAGAACGGTCGCCAGGTACGCTCGCCGCGTGATCGACCTCCATCTGCACTCGACCTGCTCCGACGGCTCGGAGACGCCTACCCGGGTCGTCGAGCTCGCTGCGGCGGCGGGCTGCACGGCCATTGCGCTGACGGACCACGACGGCCTCTCGGGCGTGGAACAGGCCGCGATCCGGTCCGAGGAGCTCGGGCTCGGTTTCGTTCCCGGGTGTGAGATCTCGTGCGCCTTCTCGCCGGGGACGATGCACATCCTCTGCTATTTCGTCGAACCGGGCGAGGGCCCGCTGCAATCGGAGCTCGAGCGGCTGCGTCGGGACCGCTCGAATCGCAACGAGCGGCTCGCGCGGCGCCTCGAGCAGCTCGGGCTGCCGATCACCTTCGAAGAGGTCGCGGCGGCCGCGGGCGGCTCGGTCATCGGCCGGCCTCACTTCGCGGCGGTGCTCGTCGCCAACGGCGCCGCGACGAGCATTCAAGACGCCTTCGACCGTCTGCTCGGGAAGGGAACCCCGGGCTACATCTCGAAGTCCCGCATCGATGCCGGGACTGCGATCGCTGCGGCCCGGGGCTCGGGGGCGGTAGCGGTGCTGGCGCATCCGCTGACACTCGGCCTCGGAACCTCGGAGCTCGACCGCGCGGTCGAGGAGCTCGCCGGCGCCGGGCTCGGAGGGTTGGAGTGCTTCTACGGCCGTTACTCGCCCGAGGAGCGCGCCGGGCTGGCGGAGCTGGCAGGACGGCACGCTCTCGTCGCCACCGGAGGCTCCGACTTCCACGGGACGTTCAAACCCGACCTGTCGGTCGGCACGGGAACGGGCGACCTCGACGTGCCCGACACCGCGGTCACCGAGCTCCTCGCGCGCAAGCCCGGCGCCGAGCGGTGAGGCCCGGTACGCTGCCGGCTCTCTGAGCCGGGGGCTCGGCGGCGAGCGCGCTCAGCTCGCAGAGTCAGTTGTGGGCGGCAAGCCGGGGGCGAAATCGACCTGTCCGGACAGCGCGCCCCGCGACAGCACAGCGGCGAGGCGACCCGCGTCCGCCCCGAGTTGCTTGCGCGGCCCATCGACCGGCGGGAAGATCGTGCGGACACCGGCAAGGAATCCCCGAAGTGGCGGCGCCGGCGACCGCGCCGCCACGAAGAGCGCCTGGCTCGCGACGAGACCGAGGATCGCGAGGACGCCGTCGAGGCACTCGGAGGCACGCCGCTCTTTCGCGTAGGCGAGGAAGGTGGGGGAGCTCACGTCGTCTCGGGCGTCGTTCACGCACGCGGGCAGCATCGTCGGCGTTGCCGCAGTGCGCGCTCCTTCGACGAAGCCGGTCGCGACCCAGCCGAACAGGTTGGTCTCCGATCCGGGCCTGCCAGCGAACGCGAGCAGGTTGGGGAGCTCGGACACCGCCGGGGTGTGCAAGCAGGTCACATGACGCTCGGCGACGAGCGCGAGATCTGCCCATGCGACGTTCAGTGCGTTGAGCGCCGGGTACGCCATCGCGTTGTGATAGCCGCCGGTCGAGAAGATCCGTCCGTGCGGATGTTCCGCGTCCGGCGGGACGAAGACGGGGTTGTGCGCCGCCGAGGCAAGCGAGGTGCGCGCGGCGTGCTCGAGCTGTGCCACGGCGCGCCATGCCTGCCCGAGGACGCGGGGCAGGATCCGATAGCTCACGGGCGCCTGCTGGACGAGACGGCTGCCGGTCTCGGCGCCCGACAGGTGGGCGCGCAAGTGCTGGAGGGCAGTGGCCTCGTGCTCGTCTCCCCAGAGGAGCTCGAGCGCCGGATCGTAGGCTTCGAGAGGGGCGCGCAGCGCCTCGATTGACAACCCGAAGACGAGCTCCGCCTGCTCGAGCCGGTGCCGGGCGTGCAGCGCTGTATCGGCGATGAGGGCGGCGGAGCAGGGCGAGCCGTTGACGAGCGTCATCCACTCGCCCTCCTCGAAATCGCCGGTGAACATCTCGCTCATGACATGCATCATCGGCAGGATCTCGCCGGCGCCCGCCTGGCCGTCGAGTGGCACCTTCGGCAACGGCCCTTCCAGCAATGCCGCAATGCGGTCGGCGACCAGGGGACGCGCCTTCGCGTTCCCCTCGACGAAATCGGCCAGACGCGCGAAGACGATCCCCCGCACGACGCGCTCGTCGAGCTCACCGCCGCCGAAGCCGCGGCCGGTTCCGAGCATTGCGGTGCCGGTGGCCCATGCCGCCTGGTCCTCCGGCGACACCTGGATCTTCACCTCGATACCGGGGCGGCTCGTGACCCCGTACATGAAGGCCGTCCGGTCCTGGCCAAGCAGCTCGACGAAGGCGGACCGAGCGTCGCCCATCGCCTGGCGGGCCACGTCGCCGATCTCCACCCGCTCGCGGTCGACGGTGACTCGGCGGAAGTTCTCGAGCGAGAAGTCCTGACGCCGGTCGACGACGACCGTCATCTCAGAGCGCCGCGGCGCACACCGGCAGTGCGGCCCGCACCTCCTCGACCGGCACGGAGACGAGCCAATACGCGCGAGGGAGACATGCCGACAGTCTGCCTCCCGCGGGCCGGCACTGGCTCACCCGCAACGGCGCACTTTCGCTTCAGCGGGCAGAAGGCGCCGCATGGATCGATTTCGGGTGAGATCCTAGTGGTGCGTCTGCGAAATGGCAAGGGAGGTCTGCTGGAACAGCAGTAGGCCCATCCGGGATCAGCGGTTACTGGTCGCCCAGCGCGGTGAGCAACCCGTCGCGCCACTCACCGGGAACGGCACTTTATGCGACTGCCGGCCGGGGTGGGAGGCTAAGGCACGCCCGAGGGTACGCTCCTCCACGCATTCATCGCAGAGGTTGGTTAGCGCGACATGCCAGCCGCTTCAGTGGAGTCGGAGCTCGGCCGAGAACTCCAGTCCCCGAGCG
>Ga0182015_10000542_pt1 | contig 54052 bp, 58 predicted proteins | sample 712P3MmetaG_FD_120478 | JGI IMG/M metagenome (GOLD analysis project Ga0182015, IMG submission 120478) | Permafrost microbial communities from Stordalen Mire, Sweden - 712P3M metaG | ecosystem: Environmental > Terrestrial > Soil > Wetlands > Permafrost | place: Sweden: Stordalen | collected...
CAGCTCGAAGCGCAAGGGCGCCTTTCGATCGACGCTCCCATCGGAGCGTATCTTCCGCAGTACCCTGCGTATGCCAAGCTGACGCTGCGCCAACTGCTGAGCATGACCGCTGGGATCGACTCGTACGACAATACTCCGGCGTGGGATCGGGCGTACGCAGCGAACCCGATGGCGAACGTCGCGCCCGATACGCTCATCCGGATGGTCTATCCCAAGTTCAAGTCGACGCCCGGCACGCGGTATTTGTACTCAAACACCGGCTACCTCTTGGCGCAAGAAGTGGTCGCCGCGCGCAGCACTACGAGAAGCTTTTCGGCGGAGATTGCGCGCATCATCGCGAGTGCTGGTCTGAAGGATACGTACTACACGTCGCATCTGTATCCGGCGCCGATCGCGAAGCGGGTCGTTGCCGGATACTACGAAAACGACGATCCGGGCTTCGGTAAGTTCATCGGCAAAGACATGTCAGGTGACAGTTTGTCGTGGGCGCAAGGCGCCGGCTCGATCGTCTCGACACCCGAAGACCTTACCGAATGGTCGCGCGAGCTCTATGCGGGAACGACGCTAGTGCCGCCAAAGCAAAAAGCCGAACTCCTGAGCCTCGTCTCGACGAAGACCGCAAAGCCACTCTCAAAACCGACGCTCGACGATCCGTCCGGCTTCGGCCTGGGGGTTGCCGAGCGCTACGATAAGGGGCTCGGCACGTTCTGGTTCTACCAAGGTGAAACGCTGGGGTTCCGCGCCGCCCATCTCTACTTTCCCGATTCCGGACTCGTCGTCTCGATATTCGCCAACAGCCGCCCAGTCGAAAAAGAGAGCAAACTCCAGCAGCTCTTCGCGACGGTCTACGCTTCGATCAAAGCCCGCGCAAGCTAACCTCAGCGCTTGAAGAGCGTTAAATACTCGTTCGTCTTGTCGAGCAGCTGGTTCAGCACTTTCGTGTTTTGCCCCCAATCCATACCCACGTGCTCTGCGTGCGCGCTCAGGTGCGTCGTCGCGCCGTTGTCAGCGACCGCGAGCGTCACGGTAAAGGGCGGTGCGAACACCGAGAGCGGTTTCTTCGCTTCGAGCATCGCGCCGCTGGCCGCATCGAATGCGGCGCTGAGCGTATGGCCGCAGGCCTGCAGTGCGAGGATCAACGCGCGCCCGACCGTTTCGTAGGCACCGTCGAGGTCTCGCTCCACGAGCGCCTCGGTTGAAAGGGCGTGGAATCGCTTGGCGAGCTCGTTGTCGATTGCCTCAGCCGCAAGAATCGTGCCCGCCGACGCGGCTCCGCTTATGGCGGTGGCGATGGCCGTGAGCTGGTCTTGCGACAACCCCGTCTCATCGCTCCCCATTTTCCCGCTCTCGCGAATGATATCGGCGATTCGCGCTCGGGGTGTCGGCTCAGCCAAGGGCGGCAATCTTCTTACCGTCCGGACTTCCTAATCCGGTGCAGGCGTCCCAGCCGGGCGCGGCCGCAAACGCGCCGTTGTTCCCGGAGGTGATATCTCGGCAAACAGCGGGCGTCCCGTACAGCTTTGCATTGAGAAATCCGAGAGGGCTGGGGCTCGCAGCGTTGATGAGCGCGATGAGTCCAGCCCAGAGCGGCGCTACGGCGCTTGTGCCGCCGATGACCGCGTCGTTGCCATCGACTCTCACGTTGTAGCCCGTTTCGGGATCCGCGTCGCCCGACACGTCGGGGACGCCCCGACTCTGTAACGGCGTCGGCTGGCCTTGCGTCGGCGTAACGCTCAGGTGTTGCTGCCATGCCGGCAGCGTAAAGACCGTGCTCACGCCGCCGCCTGTGGCCCCTTCGTTCGTCGCGCTATCGTTCCAGACCGTCTCACTGCTGATGCCGGCATTCGTGGCGCGCAGGCTCGTACCGCCGCAAGCTAGGGCGAACGAACTGGAAGCGGGGAAGTCGACGTGATTTGCGCCGTCCGCAACACCGTCCGACGACCCATTGTCGCCCGAGGCGACCGTCACGGTGATCCCCAGCATCGCGGCAGCCTTGAATGCCGAATCGAAAGCGCTCATTGCCTGTTGCGTCCAGCTCGATTCCGAAGAACCCCAGCTAATAGAAATGACGCTGGGTTTGTTCGTTGCATCGTGCGCCGCCGTCGTAATGGCGTCCAGGAAGCCCGCATCGGTATTGGGCGCAAAATACACCGCGATCCGAGCGCCGGTCGCAACGCTGCCCGCGACGTCTATGTCCAGCATTACCTCCACGTCGGGACCGTTCGGGTCACCTGTGGGGGAGTTCGAGCCCGAGTCAACGGGTACTGCGACGACCGTTGGAACCGGTCGTTGCTGCGCAGAAAAATACTCCTGAATGTCAGTTTGCTCGAAGCCGCCGCCAAGCTCGATGAGCGCGATGCATTGGCCCGTCGCTTGACCGTCTGGAAAGTCGTAAAGCGATGCGAGCCGGGTAGGGTCGAACGATGAACCTGTCGCAGCCGCCTTGCTAACCCGAAAGTGAGCGTTGGCCTGCGGTCGGTTATCCAGTCCTAGCACCGCTTCGACCACGCCGCTCAATTCTGCGGATAGTTGAATCGAACCAGTCCGACCACGGTACGAGCCGCCTTCGTAGGCAAACGTTTGCAGCTGCACGCCAAACGCTTCTTGAAACTGCGCTACCGTGCCTGACAACCGGACCGTTCGTCGGGCGATGCTTTCTTCAACGACGGTCAGCCCGTGCTGACCTGCGAAGGCCCTCACTTGCGCAATATCTTGGGAGCTGGCCCCAAACTGCCGCGTAAACTGCTCGCGCGTAATGTGCTTGGGTTGCGCGCTGGTTGCCTCCGTTGCCGCTTTCTCGAAATCGTCCGGAGACCGGCTGCGCAGCAAAACCGTAACGGTAATGGCCTCGTCCGAGCTGGCGGGACCAGTGGGCTGCGCTCCTGGAAATGGCTGGCGTTCGCTGCCTGCAAGTGGAAATGTTGGCATGATGCTACGGATTCAAACGCAGTTGTAGCTTAGTTTCCGTGCTCTGCGAGGTCGCGGGGTCGGTCGCGACGATCCGTACCGTCACCGCTTGTTGGCCCATAAGTCGTTTGAGCGTGACTTGCAGACGAAAGTTCCCGCGCGGCCCGGCCGTCGTACTTCCCCGGAACTGCCCCGTTGCGGACGGCGTTGCCCCGGCGGTTACCTCCACGCTACCGTTGGCGACGGTATTGCCCGTAATAGTGAAGTTGCGCCCGACGGGCGCGTTACCGCTGGGCTGATCGATCGTGAGGTGCATCACCGGACCGGCCGGCCGCCGGACCGTGAACGACCAGGAATGGTCGAACGGCGAACCGCCTGGAGCGCGACCGCTGACGCGCACGGTATGCGACCCGAAATCGAGTGAGGCCGGCGGCTTATAGGAGAAGCCGCTGGCCGAAACGCCGCTGCGGTTCGTGATGTTGTTGCCGTCGAGCCACACGCGAACGCTATCTTGGGCGACGCGGTGCGAGAACTCGGCCGCAATCGTCACGAAACGATCGCGCACGTTCGCGCCCGGCTCGGGTTGCTGCGCGCGCAGCCGCACGATTGCGCTCGGCGGTGGGTTGGGCGGCGGCATCGGTGGGCGTGGCATCGGATTGGGGGGCAGGCGCCCCGGGAGGTCGATTGCGACGACGCGCGTCGAGTTGTCATAGCCGACGTGCGCACCCAGGGATTGCGCGACGAAGCGCAGCGGCACGTAGGTTGTCGAGCCGACGATGAAGGCTGCGACGTCGAGGTTTTGAGTCTCGCCGTTAACCGTCGCCTGCGTCGAACCGATGCGCAGCGAAACCGTCGTCTGGCCTTTGGTGGCGTTAATCGTTCCCGCTTGATAGACGACGGAGGCGCCCAGGCGCTCGAAGATGCCGCGCAGCGGCACGAAGACGCGCCCGGCCTGTTCGATTGGGCCCGGATTGAGCATGAGCGGCTGTCCGTCGACGTTCACGGTTACCGCCTGCGCGGCCGCAGGCGCCGTTGCCGCGAACGCGACGGTGGCGATCAGGGCTGCCGCCAGCGCGAGCCGGCGAGTAGAAATGGCGAGGCCGTTCATATCTTTCCTCAGTATCCCGCTTGGATTGCGGTGACGATGGCCGCGACGTCGTGGTCGGCGGTAGTGAAGGTTTCGAATACGGTATCGGGCGTGCTGGGAACGTCGTTGAGGTAGACGGCGTACACGAGTTGGCGCCCGCTCTGCGTGAGCATGTACCCGACTTGCGTCTTGGCCGACAGATAGGCCTGCCCGCTCGGCGATCCCGCGACGCGCGAGCCGTCCTTCACGCGCACTTTCCCGGCTGCCGGCGTGCCGACGCCGTTGGTCGCTTGCGTGCCGTCGACGCCGAGTATCGCCATGCCGTCGCGCACGAAACCTCCCCACGACTGGCCGAGAAGGTTACGCAGAAAGGTCACTTGGTCGATCGGCGTGGTGCGGCCGTTATCGTCCGACCCGGCGCCGTCGTAGACGATCGTGCTCTTCGGCGAAACGCCCAAGCTGGTAATCGTCTTCACTTCGGCGGCGAGCCCGTCGGCGCAGTTACGGCTTCCCGATTTGACCGCCACGAGGCAGACCATCAAGTCGGCACCGCGGTTATAGCTTATTTTCAGGATGACCTTGACGAACTGCGAGAGCGGCGGCGAGACGTGCTGCGCAACCTTGGCGCTCGGGGTATAGCCGGCAATGCCGCCGAGCAGGTTCGCGGGATTGCCACCTGTCGCCGATGCGCTTACCGCCACGCCGGCGCGGCGCAGCGCTTCGATAAATGCTGTGCGCGCGAACGCGGCGGGATTCGCAATCGGTGCGTTACGCAGAGACGGGCTCGCATCGGCCGCGACCTCACCACTGATCTGCAGGATGCCCGCGCCTTTCGGCTCGACCTCCAGCGGATTGGTCTTCGCTCCGGCTGCGACCGTCGTCACCTTCGAGATCACGCGAAGGCTCGCGGTCTTCGGGCGCCAATCGATGCGCGCCGGGCGACCCGGACTGGTGGGAGTCGCGGTGATGTCGATCTGGTTCTCGTTGATCCAGATCGGTGATATCAAACCATCGGCCCAGCCTCTATACGACGCAAAGAGCCGATCGTCGATGACGATGTTGCCGGCCACGCGCCGGATGCCGGCCGCGCGCACCTTGCGCGCGAGCTCGTTGAGCGCCGCGAGCGGATCGCTATCCTTTAGAAGTGCGGCGCCGGGAAATCCCGCGTCGGCGTAGTTGTGGTCGATCTCCGGAAAGCTGTTGAAGGCCATCGAACCGTCCGGCCGTTCGCGCAATCCGAAACTAAAGTCGCCCGACGCCACGAGGACGAGATTTCCGCGCAACACGCCGCCGCTGACGGCGCCCGTTCGATAGACCGGCGTGCGGAAGCGGTATGCGGGACCGTAGGCCTTGAGTGCTGACGCGGTACTGAACGTCTTCATGATCGAGCCGGGATTGAACATCTTTTCGCCCATCCGATCGATCAGCATCTGGCCGGTTGACCGATCGGCGACGTAGATCCCGAAGACACTGTGCGCGTAAATCGGCTTCGACGTAATGTTTGCGATGGTTTGGTCGACGTTTGCCGGCACGTCGTTGTTCGTAACGGCGAGCAACAGCGTCGAAAGCACGATCGTTATCGCGGACGTGCGCATGAAGTGTCCCCCTTGCCGGCTGGGATTGTCAGATCAGCCGGCAAGTCCTTGTGCGGCCTCACCGCATGGGGGCGCGTTTACAGCGGGGGCTTTTGCCCTCTTGACGGTGCTGCTTGGCGCGGTGCGACGACGTGTGACTGCGCGGCCTGCCGGTCTGCGCTGGTAACCGGCGTGAAATGCGCCGGCCGGTTCGTGGCGCTGTACGGGTGCTGGATGGCCGTCGTTGCGGGATGCCCGTGATTGACCGTCGCCAGATGATTGCGGTCCTGCGATGCCGTCTGTTCGTGCGTCTGCTGTTCGGCCGTTGGCGGACGCTGATTCCGCGCAGCCGTTAGCTCGCCCGTAGTGGCCCGCGCGCGAATCCCGCCGTTGCCGCCGTTGTAGCTCTTGCGGTTGCTGTTGTTACGAGCGACGACCGTTCTGTCCACGTACGTATTGTGGATCACGACCCGGTTGATGTTCGTAACGGCGGTGTTGTAGCGGAAGACGTTTCCGTCCCACCTGCCGCCGACGTAACCCGAGCCGTAGTATCCGAACCCATAGTTGATGCCGCCGTAGAATCCGACGTTCCGACCCCAGTAGCCCCGATGCCAATAGTACGCGTTGTTATTCCAGCCCCAGTATCCGGGGGTCCAGAGATACCCGACCTCCGGAGCGACGACCCACGTTCCCGGCACCCAGTAGTAGCCGCCGGGCCCCCACGCCCAATAGCCTGGCTCCCAGATATAGTTCTGATTGGGGCACGCGGGTTGCGTGTAAACCGGGATCGCCGGCGGAGCGAATGCAACACCGACGCCGACCACGACCTGCGCGGGCGACGCCAGCGGGGCGATGAAAAATGTGAAGAAGACGGCGGCTCCAAGCGCCGCCCGGAGTAAGCGAAGACTTTGCATCTGTTTCCCGTACCCACAAACCAACGGCGCGAAGCATGGTGAGGGGGCCGCCGCAGCTACATCAGCAAAGAACGCTCAAAGAATGCGTATACAAGCGGTAGGTGCCCTCGTTGGCGCCCTTCTGGCAAGCGGTTGCTCCTCGGCCGTTGCCGCGACGACGGCGAAATGCGGCCGGCCGTTACCGGCGGCCACGCAGACGCAGGTCGTCGCAGCAGAGAACGATCTGGGCTTCGCGCTGCTGCGCGGAAAGCGCGATGCCGTCATCTCTCCGCTGAGCATCGACCAGGCCCTCGGCCTCGTCTACCTTGGGGCGCGCGGTGCGACGGCCACGGCCTTTGTCAAGAGTTCGATCGTCCCGCCCATTGCCGCCGACGACTTTGCGTGTGCGGCGCAAGATCTCCGAGCCGGCCTGCCCCAAACAGGCTCGGACGTGACGCTCCAGTTTGCCAACGCGCTGTGGATAAAGCAAGGACTCACGCTCAAAGACTCGTTCGTCGAGCAAGCGCGCGCGGTGTTTGGCGCCGGCGTGACGTCGCTGGACTTCGCCAGTCCCGATGCTGTCCGCACGATCAATGCGTGGGTAAGTCAACGCACCAACGGGCACATTCCCGCAATCCTCAGCAGCACCCGTGGCGCCGAAGCTATCGTCACCAACGCCGTGTATTTCAAGGGATTATGGGAGCACGCGTTTGCGCCGGCTCAAACCGCAAGCGATAGCTTTTTTGGCGCGGCGGCGACGACGCGCGTTCCCTTCGTGAACCAGACCGCGAGCCTCGGCTACTATGCCGGCACGGGGTTTCAGGTCGTGCGATTGGGCTACCGCGGCAATCGATTTGCAATGTACGTCGTGCTGCCGGCCAAAGGCGGCGGCCTCAACATGGAGGGCACGCTGTCGCGTTCGTTTGCGCAAGCGCTGCCGAACGTGACTCGGCGGCGCGTCGATCTGTACCTGCCGAAACTGCATCTGGAATATGATACCGATCTCGTATCGCCGTTGACCGATCTTGGTCTGGGGATTGCCTTCTCCGACCGCGCCGATTTTGGCGGCATCAGCGATCGCCCGATGAAAATCGAGAGCATCATTCACAAGACCACCCTCGACGTGGACGAACAAGGCACGACGGCAACCGCCGCGACGGCCGTCGTTATGGTCGCCACCGCCCGCTACGAACCCAGCGAGCCTCCGATCGTCGTCAAGGTCGATCGTCCGTTCTTCTGCATCATTCGCGACGATCTCAGCGGCGCCGTGCTCTTTCTTGGCGCAATCGACCGAATCTGAATCGGTTTAGCGCTTCGGCGACGCGCCAGATTCGCGGCGCGGAATCGAGACGCTAGCCGTGCATTCCTTACACGAGGACGGGCTGACGAGCTACCTGAGCGGCAACGGCGGAATGCTGTGCGTCGTACAAGTCCACCGCGGTCTGTAGATTGAGCCAATACTGGGGCGAGGTTTTAAACGCGTGCGCTAGACGAAGCGCCATTCTGGCAGTCACTGCGCGACGTCCGTTGAGAAGCTCGTTAAGGCTGGTGCGGTCGATGCCGAGCGCCGCTGCAGCGCTCCCTTGCGTCAGCCCGAGCGGTTCGAGAAAATCCTCCCTCAAGACCGCGCCCGGCGTTATCGGGCGGCGGTTGGTCGGTACAAGCAATGGCATTAGACGTCTTTGCCTTTCTAGAAAATCAGTGGTAATCGACAACCTCTACGTTTCGCGCCTCTCCTTGACCCCAGATGAAACAGATACGATAGGCGTCGTTGATGCGGATGCTCCATTGCCCTTTGCGGTCGCCGCTCAATTTCTCAAGCCGGTTGCCCGCGGGCGACCGCAAGTCATTCGGCCTAGCCGCAGCATTTAGCCGGTCGAGAAGCTCCGCCGCCCTGGAGTGAAGGTGGCGCGGAAGCACGCGCCGTGCAGCGACCGTGTTCCTTCCATGAAAGATGTCAAGCGTCGCGCGGTCAGCTATGTGCATCGGTCTCTCTGGGGCCGCCCCTGGCGACTGTACTATAGCCTATCGCGCGACAGGCGTCAAGAAGCGAACGCGGTAGTTCCGGATGAAGAAGTAGGCAGTCCTTTGAGCGAACCGCGGGGAAAAGAAAACCGCATGAAGCGGCTAATCATTCTCACGGCGTTTCTCGCGGCAGTACCCGTCGCCGCGGCGGTGCCGCCCGTCACCTATCATCTCGCGCACATCTACGTGCTCGGCGGCAACGGCGGTTGGGATTATCTCAACTATGACGCTCCTTCGCACCGGCTCTTCATTTCACGTGCGACGCACGTCATGGTCGTCGATCCCCGGACCGGCACGATCGTCGGCGACATCCCGAATACGCCGGGCGTGCACGGTATCGCGCTCGCATCCGATCTCGGCAAAGGCTTTACCTCGAACGGCACCGATGGCACCGTGACCGTCTTCGACCTTTCCACGCTGAAAACGACCGCGACCGTCCAAACGGGCGCCAAGAACCCCGACGGCATCGCGTACGATCCCGCAACCTCGCGCGTCTTCACCTTTAACGGCGGCAGCAACGATGCGACCGTCATCGACGCGCACACGAACGTCGTGGTGGCGACCATACCGCTCGGCGGACGCCCCGAGTTCCCGGCGGTCGACGGACGCGGGATGGTCTACGACAACGTCGAGAGCACCAGCGAAATCGTCGCCATCGATGCGCGCACCGCCAAGCTCACCGCACGATTCCCGCTCGGCAGCTGCCAACATCCGTCGGGGCTTTCGATCGATGTGCAGCACCGTCGTCTCTTCACCGCGTGCTCGGGTGAGATGGGAGTCGTCGATGCCGACTCCGGAAAGGTGGTCGCAACGATCCCGACGGGTGCCGGCACCGACGCCACGCGTTACGATCTGGCGTCCGGGTTGGCGTTTGCCTCCAATGGGCGCGGCGCCGCCTTGACGGTCGTACACGAGGACGCGTCAGATCGGTTTACGCTGGTGCAAAATGCGACGACGTTGCCCGGTGCCCGGACGATGGAGCTCGATCCGCAGAGCGGTGACGTCTTTCTCGTCACCGCTAAGCTGATCGAAAACCCCCAAGCGACGTCGTATCGCAATCGCTACACCGTCGTACCGGGTACGTTCGAACTGCTCGTCATGCAGCGCTCCGGCCGCTAACCGCCCTCTGCGGCTTTCCGCAGCGCCTCGAGATCGAGTTTCTTCATTTGCATCATCGCCTTTATGGCGCGCTCGCGCTTTTCGGGGTCGTCGTGCCCGAGATACTCCATCATGCCGGCCGGAACGATATTCCAGGCAAAGCCGAACTTGTCGCGCAGCCACCCGCATTGGAGAATCTCAGCGTCCTCACCTAAGCGATCCCAGACGCGGTCGAGCTCGTCTTGCGTCTCGCAGGTGACGAAGAGCGCGATGCCGCCGCGCGGCGGCACGTCCGTCGTCTCGAGTCCGGCGGCGACGCCGCCGTTGAGCGCCATGAACTCCTGACCCTCGAGCGTGAACTCGACCATCATGACGTTGCCTTTCGGACCGGGTCCCGCATCGCCGTAGCGGCTGATCTTATCGATCTTCGAATCCTTGAAGATCGAGACGTAGAAGTTCACCGCGTCCTCCGCCTCGCCGGTGAACCACAGCAGTGGGGTGATTTTCTGTTCGGTGCGTACCATATTCGTCGTTCCTTTCTAAGCCGGTTGCAAGCGGCGAAATCACCGTCACCGGATCTAACGGGACGCGACTAGCTTACAATTTTCCGTTTCATCGCCTCGACGACCAGCGCCTCACGCGAGTTCACGCCGACCTTCCGGTAGACGACCTTCAGGTGATTGAGAATGGTATTCCGGCTCAAACCGAGCCGTTGCGCGATCGTATCCGTCGAAAGCCCTTCGCAAACGAGGCGCGTCACCGCACTCTGCATTCTCGAAAGACCGGCATCCGGCTGTGCTGCCGGCAATGCCTTGCCGAGATTACGCACCAGCCACGAACGCGGATAACGCTCGAGCTTGTCCTCGGCGAGGTGCAGCCAGCGCGTCTTCCCCGTTGCCTGATAGAGCGCCAACGATGTGGATCCCGCGCGAACGTCGTAGCCGATGCGATCGAAGATTCCCCACGCCACACGAAGCTGCTCTTCGGCCGCGTCGTTGTCTCCGGACGCAATCTTGGCGATCCCTGAAGCATAGGCTGCCATCGCCTTGAGTCGATCGTCGAAGGCGAAGTGCTGTAGGTGACTCCGCAGTTTTCCGAGATGATTGAACCGCGCGATATAAAATGGCGCGCGCTTCGGCGCGTGACGCGCGGCCAGCTCAGCCAAGAGGAGCAGCGCCACGCGTTCCTCGCCTGACGTTTCGTCCCAGTCGATCTCTTCAGCCAGCTCCTGGGCCGCGGAAAACTCGTTGACCGCCCACTGATGCTCGCCCACGACCGACGCGAAGAACGACCGATCGAGGTAGAGAATGATACGCCACACCGGCCCGACGTCAACGTGCTGCGCTAAACGCAGATAGCGTAGGCAGCTGAGCTCGTCGCCGGCCAGCGCTTGGCACCAGGCAACGGCCTTGAGCGCTTGAAATCGGTTCGCAACAAAGTCGCTCGACCACTCAATATCTGAATCGACCTCTGCCTTGGCGCGTTTCGCGGCCTCGGGCAGCGGAAACTCTCGAGCCAGAACCGCCAGGGTATGAACCGCAGCATACCAGTCCTCGGCGAACGGCTCGCGCTTGTCTCCAATCAGGTCCAGCACCCTTATGACGCTCTCGATTTGTTCGCGATACTTCTCGCGACGCGCGTAAACGTGGGCATTCAAATGTTCGCTGCGAATTTTGCCGCGTAAGCTGCGATCGAGCAAGCTTTTCTTCTGCCACCGATCGGCGTTCTCAAAATCCCGTTCGTCGGCGTACCGTCGCGTGAGATGCGCTGCGAGATCGGCGAGCGCAGCCCCCTCCCGAAAGACCGTTTTTGCCTTGTCGAAGTGCTTATCGGCCTCGGCGAACTCGCCAAGACGCGCGTATCCCGTTCCGAGGTACATCGCCCGGCGCGCCGCTTGGGCTTGAGTCGGTTTCCCCAGCTCATTGCGCAGCAGAAACGGGACGATGCGTTTGCTATCGATCTTCACGAAGACTCGAGCTCGCAGCAATGTCGCGTCATTCGAGGGTCGCTCCCCCTCCTCGACCACGTCGTCGTAGAGAGCGGCCGCATCGCGATAGCGGGCACCATTAAAGAGTCGCCGCATCTCCGAGAACCAATCTCGCGCGGGTTGGACGTTGCTTCCAGGCATATTCCGGAAGGATTAGGGTGGCGAGCCTCCGTTCCCCGCCACCCTAAGCTCTCAAGGGTCAGTAGCTGCTGGAGGCCAGGGTACTCCTCTAGCAGCCAGGGCCGTCCCCGGGCGAAACCCCGCCCGAGTCGTTCGAGCAATCGTTGGCCCTGATGCCGGGTTTGCCGGGTGCCGAATGAAGGTGATGCGCGGGCTTTATGGCTGGCCCGGCGACTGTCGGCAGGACGCTGCCTCCCGAACACGCCGAGCACAAGAGCGTGAGAAAACCGAGTAACGCCCCAACAGAAATCGTCTTCATGATGAACAGGTCTCCTTTCAGGGGCAGAGGCCCCTAACGTGTGAAGGCCTGACCTGTTCTAGCTAGACAAGAACCGCCCTACCGCCGCCTTTGCCGTTTGCACATCCGCGGCGGTCCTCGCGGGTTGCGGCGCTTCGATGCCGACCGCCGGCGCGGTTCCCGCACACGCGCCGCCGGTTTTGGATCCGTTGCCGGGTTATGCGTCGATAAAAGCGGCGACCTCGCCGTGACGAACCTCTCGTCATACTTGTTCGCCCACGAAATCGCTCACCGACTTCACCGCATAGGTGTCGTTCGTATACTTTTCGACGATACACGCAAACCAGTATTGGCCGCCGGCGAGCCCCGCGAGGTAATACGCCCGTGTACGTGTTGTAGAAGCCACTAAGCTTGCTGACATCTTGCATGCCCGCGGGAAAACGGCCGCGGGGCAGAAGAGGCTTCTGGTGACAGACGACGACCGGTCGCAACTCGATGAAAGCCGTCCACTGGCAAGCATTCCGCGGTCGGTTCAAGCCGCATGGATCGTGCTCGCGGCGTTCGGCTTCATCGACAATGTATTCGGATCGCCCGGCGCCTCGTTTCCGTGGCATCCGATCGCCTCTACCACCGCGTTGGCGTGGCTGCTCTTCGGGGTGATCGGCCTGGTCGTCAACCGGCTCGACAAGATCGGACTACCGGGCGGCGCGAACCTCTCGTTCCGCAGGCTCGAACGCGCGGAGAAGGCCGCCGCAAAACGCGAGGTTTCGGTCGAAGCGCTTGGCCAAGTGCTGGCCGACTACTCCGATCTCATGCAGAACTGGGCGCAGTCGGTAAACCTGCTTGTCGAAGAGCTCGAGAAATACGGCGAGGCCGACGACGACGTCGCCGACATTCTGGCGCGCTTTTGCCTGGGCAGGATGGAAGAGGCGCGCGATGTCATTGCCGAGCGCGGCGATCGCACACGCTTATCGTTCTGGTGGTACGTCGAGGATGCCGGCGGCCTCAAGCTGCTCTTTAGCGACGACATTCGGGACGATGAAACGCTCAACCACGTCTTCAAGCCCGGTGCGGGGCTGCTCGGACAGTGTTACGTCGAATCTCGGATATATAATTTCGAGGATGCGCCATCGTCGATTTACTACCAACGGATCAGGCAGGATCCCGATTACCACGGGCTCCTCTTGGTTCCGGTTAAAGCGAGGACCGACCAAAAAGCGATCGGCGTGCTCTCGATCGACCGGGAAAAAGAAGAAGCGTTCGATGAAAACGCCTCAAACGTCGGCAGCGCGCTGGCCGACCTCATCGCTTATGCGATGGAGACGGCCCTGACGTTCGACGCTAGCGGTCGAGAAGCTTAGCGGCCTCCGCCGACGCTGCTTTCGCCTTTTGCAGCAGGGTGCCGGCGCTGTCTTTTCGCACTTCGGCCGGCTTGGTACCGCGGTTGGGAGCGACCTTGCTGGCTGCTTCGCGCAGGCGCTGGACCGTTAGGGCGTTGGCGTTCAGGGTGTTTTTCATCGTCATGCCTCTCACTACGATTCTACCCCGAGTATAGCCCTCCGGTTGCAGTTCTGGGCTATCATCGGAGTGCGATGCTTACCGGACGACTCTGCCGCCTTCGTCCCTACGTAAAGGAAGACGCCGGCGCACTGGCCGCCGTGGCCAACGACCTCGACGTGGCTCGTTGGATGACGCGGCGCTTTCCGCACCCCTACGAGCTGCGCGACGCCGACGAATGGATCGCCACGGCCATTTCCGGCGCGCATGGTGAGTTCTTTGCGATCGACGTCGAGGGCACGGTGGCCGGCGGCATCGGCATGGAACCGCTCGACGGCGAGCGCGCCGGCACGGCGCTTTTTGGATACTGGCTCGGCCGCGCGTATTGGGGTCGCGGCATCGCCACCGAGGCGGCGCGGATGCTTGCCGATGTCGCGCTACGGCAAGGGCAACTGCGCCGCCTCCAGGCAACCGTCTTCGAGCCGAACGTCGCGTCGGCGAAGGTACTCGTTAAGTGCGGCTTCTCCCTTGAGGGCCGATCGCCGCAACTCTACCTCGATCGCAACGACGTCGTCTGCGACGGCCTGGTCTTCGGCAGAACCCGGGTCTAAATGTCGCCGCAGGACACGTAGTGCTTGATGTTCGTGACGCTTTGGTGGACGTTGATCGCGTAGTGCGCTTTCTTTAAATCGGCGATCGTCAGATGCGGGATCGTGGTAACCGAGACGCCGTTCACCACACTCGATAGCGGCTTCCACGGCACCGGATTGAGCTTCGCACACGTTCCCGAATGGATATGTGCCGGCTCGACCGCGCGGGCCGGTTCGTTCTTCACCTGCAGCTTGACCCGGAGGCCGCTCGACGTGTCATTGAGCCATGCCTGGCCGTTCTGTTTGGAGCCGTTCTGCGCCCCGAGGTTGATCGTCATTGCGTGGGGAGACATCGCGTTGGTGATGTGGTTCATGGTGTTCGGCGCCGCCAATGCTTGCGCGCCGAGAGCAGCCCCCACGGCCAAGGCGGTGAGGATGACGCGAATCTTCATTAGTTAGTTCCTCCGATGGACAACGGGTGATACTAGCAGTTATCCGGCTATTTCCCCGGAAAGAGCCCAGGTATAACCTTTAGTTCCCCGGCGGTGAGACGGCGACCCCGTACACCGACTTCAGTCCGCTCGTAATCGTGTTGACGAGCGTTCCCGAAGGATAGTCGTAGACGCGCAGCGCGGCGACTTCGGGATCGGCAACATAGAGATGCGCGAACGGTTTGTCGAACGCGAGCCGGAACGGATCCTCCAGACCTTGCGTAATGGTCAGTGACGGCGTCGTGGAGCCGGGCGGGAAAACGTATACTGCCGCATTGTTCTGATCGGCGGCTGCGATATCTCCGCTTCCGTCGACCGCGTCGCCGGCGGCCCAACTGATCGGGAGGTTGAGATTCGTACCCTTGGTCGATTTCGGCGGGTACTCGTTGACGGTGCCGGGACCGGCGCCGTGGCTGCCGGTGTTATACTCGATGTACAAGTTATTTTTTGCATCGAGCCCGACGCCTTGGGGATACGAGATGCTAATCGTGCGGCTCGAGCGCGTCTTGCCGCGCGGAAACTCGACGACTTTCTCTCCAACCAAGTCGGCGACGTAGACCGTTCCCTTCGAATCGACGTTGACGTTTGTGGGATACGCGAACCCCGTGTAGAGCAACTTGTAGGTCGTGCCGCCGTGCGGGTACATCGTCACCGTTTGGTTCACTGCATTGGCGACGTAGAGGTTGCCGTGCCGATCGACGGCGCATCCCTCGGGGCCGCTAATACCGTCGGTGATCTGGCCGATCGGGCTCTGGTTCGAACCGCTCGCCGAATAGATCTCGATGGCGTTGCCCGTGAAGTCGGCGACGTAGATCAACTGTTTGCCTTTGCCGTGCTTTGCCTGCGGGGAGAGCCAGCCTGGCCCAGCGACGGTCGTCGGCCCTCCGCTTGGCAGCGAGCCTCCGCCCGCGCAGCCGGCGCACAGCGCCAGCGCAACAATCCAAACTTTGTTCATGGCGTCCTCCTCGTAGCTCGTTTATAGTGGCGCGGCCGGATCGAGGGCTAAACCGTTAGGGCCGTCGACGCCGTCGGTAATCGTATCGATCAACTTTCCGCTGGGATACTTGTAAACGTACACGGCGTTGCCGACCGAATCCCCGACGTACGCCGCGCGTTCGTTGGCGGAGAGTCGCACCGGGTCGGGATCGAGCGCGTTTTGCGCGAACGTCTTGGACGGCGTCTTCGAGCCCGGTGGAAAGACCAGCACTCCGGGCAAGCCTTGATCCGCCGTCACGATGTCGCCTGCTTTGTCGAGCGCGATGCCGCCGGCTTCCTTGGTGGTGATGCCGAGGTTGGTTCCCTGCGTGCTCCCCGGCGAGTATTCGATGATTTCGCCGCTCGTGTAGCCGGTGGTATACGTCGTGACGAACGCGTCTCCCGAACGATCGAGCGCGACGTCGATCGGATATGTCACGTCGGTGATCTTGAGGCTCGGGGTGTTCGTTTCTTGGGGAAAGACGACGACCGACGCCGGGCGCAGATTCGTGACGTAGACGTTGCCCGTGCTGTCGATCGCGACTCCTGCCGGATAACCAAGACCGGCGGTGTACGTGAAGCTTGGCGTGACGCTCCCGCGCGCGTACTCGGTTACCGTGTTGGCCGTGGTATTGGTAACGTACAGATTCCCGTGAGCATCCACGTTGGCGCCTTCGGGACCGCTGATGCCGGCGGTGATCTTCCCAATCGGCGCCTGATTGTGACCCTTGGTGCAGTAGACGTCGACGTAGTTAAGACGGTAGCTCGAAACGTAGAGCCGTTGCGCGCACTTCTTTGCCGCCGGCGCGATCCAGCCGGGTGCGAGTGACTGGGAAGGGGGAATGCCGGCATTCGAACAGGCGGATGCGAGCAGCACGACGATCGGCGCGATACCGGCGGGGAAACGGAATTTTGGCATGGGCTGTCGTCGCTGTTGGTCGCTGGGCGCGGCGTTCCCTCTCGAAAGGCAGCATCGACCTGCCGCGGCGAAAGTTGTGCCATGGAATCGCCCTTCGTAACCATTACGAGCGCGACGTTGCTCTTCTCGCAGGCGCGAGCTCTCGGGCTTACGTTCGCGCAAACCAGGGACGGGAAGCTCGCCGACCTCTCCGTCGACGCGCGTTGATCCAAGAGACACGCTAAACCGTTCGTTCCGCGAGGGACGCAGTCGCCTAGGCAGAAAAAGGCGCGGATGAAACGTCCGCGCCTTTTTCTCGCCGCCTCGGTCGCGGCCATACTGCTGGCCGGCTGCGGCGGCGGCCGCTTCGCGCCTGCGACGCCGTCGGGCGTTTCGCCTTCGGTGGGATCCCATTCCGTACGCAGCGCAACCGGTGGTTACCAGTTGCTCTACAGCTTTAAAGGTACGCCGGACGGCGCGAGCCCGCTCTCGGGTTTGCTTGCCGTCCATGGCACCATGTACGGCACGACCTTGAACGGCTCGAGCAACTACTGCTCGCAAAGTTGCGGCAGCAACGAGTGCTACCTCGGATGCGGGACCGTCTTCTCGGTCGACAAGGCGGGGAGCGAGAGCGTCGTCTACAATTTCAAGGGGAACTTCAATAGCGCCCAGGACGGCTCGTGGCCGTTTGCCGGTCTGACCTCCATGGGCGGCTCGCTCTATGGCACGACGAGCAGCGCTGGGCTCGGCTACGGCACGGTCTATACGGTGAGCACGTCGGGGAGTGAAACCGTGCTCTATCGCTTCACCGGCGGGAGCGATGCCGAGGATTCGGAAGCGACGATGATCGCGGTAAATGGAACGCTCTATGGAACGAGCGTCTACGGCGGCGGTACCGGCTGCGGGGGCGCCGGTTGCGGCACGGTCTTCGCCGTGACACCCGCCGGAAAAGAGAGCGTGCTCTACCGTTTCACCGGCGGCAGCGGCGGCGATCGCGTCTATGCCGGCCTAACCTATCTCCATGGCAAGTTCTACGGCGCGACGCTCGAGGGCGGTTCGGGCTGCGGAAGCACCGGTTGCGGGACGATCTTTTCGTTGACCCGCGCGGGAAAGCAACACGTGCTCTACCGCTTCAGTGGTACTGCCGACGGCGGATACCCTAACGGCCTCACCGCGGTCAAGGACGTTCTGTACGGCACGACCGAAGGCGGCGGCTCAAAAAACTCCGGCACGTTCTTTAGCATCACGAAATCCGGCAAACTGCAAACGCTCTACTCGTTCCAAGACATTCCGGACGGCAACCTTCCCGGAGCGAATTTGCTCTATCTCAAGGGAAACTTCTACGGAACGACCGTCGGTGGTGGAACGGCGGGCAAGGGCACGGCCTTTGAAATCAACCCGTCGGGCAGCAGTGAGACCGTGCTTCACAGCTTCGAAGGCGGCACCGACGGATCTGATCCCCAAGCGCCGTTAATTGCGCTCGGCAGCAAGCTCTATAGCACCACCTATACGGGCGGCGGCACGGGTTGCAGCGGTAACGGCTGCGGCACGATCTTTAGCGTGAAGCCGTAGCGCGCGAAGACGAGGCCCTTTTCGTCTGCGGTCCGAATAGTTCCTAAACGCGTCCGATCCCCGGCCGCGCGCGGCTTCCAGCGCGGGAGCAGGATGCGTATCAGACCATCGAAACCATAACGAAGCCCAAAAAGCGCGCGAAAGCCGCTCCTAAAGAGTACGCACCGCACGAGCATTTCGGAAGCCCGCTCAACGTGTGTCGGGTTTGCGGCAAGCGCTATACGTACGTGGAGAAGAGCCACGACCCGTTCTTCCAGCCTAAGACTTAGGGCTGATCACCGCGGAGAAGGGGTAGAACACGCCCTTGGTAATCGAAAGCGTCGACGACCCGCCGCTCGGGTAGGGGTAGAGCAAAACTCCTGAGCCTGATGTGCTGAAGAACTGATTGGGCGTCGCGACGCTCCCGCCGGAGATTCCGAACTGGCCGACGTTTCCCGCACCCGTCAAGGACGTCGTGCCTTCGAGCGTCGCCTTGCCGCCGCTAAATGTGAACTGATAGATCGCGAGCCCCGCGTTATCGCCCACCGCGACGTAGGTGCCGTCCCATTCGATACCGCCCGGCGCCCTGATGGTTTGCGGCAGGAGGATGTCGGCGATCGTATCGCCGCCTTTCGGCAGTTCGCCGAACTCGAAGTTCTCGCCGTAGTCGTTGAGGCCGTCGACGAATAGGTTCCCTTTGGCGTCGTAACCGCAGTAGTAGTAATAGTAGAAATCGTAGCCGATATACGATTTCGGAGTTCCTTTGGCTTTGTGGTAGATGGCGAGGTCGCCCTCGCGTGCTGAAGCGTCCGAATAGTTCGCGACCGCGAGATCCCCGGTCGTCGGGTCGACCGCACACCCATACGGCACGTACTCCGGATCCTGGAGCGTATGGATCGGCTTGGTGCCGCCGTGCGCGTATTCGTAGATTCTCGCAAACGAGCTATCCGTGATGTAGACGTTCCCCTCCGCGTCGACGCACTCGCCGTACGGCTTCTCGAAATCCTCGAGCGTCCCGACGAGTTTCCCCTTCGGATACGAGTACACGGTAATGGTGTAAACGTTGGAAACGTAGAGAAGGGCTTCGCTCTTCGCCTCCGGCAGCATCCACGACCGCCCGTGGTGCACCACAGCCGCGCTTTGCTCGGGCGCTGAGGAAAGAGCCGGCGTTTGCGCGCCGGCGCATCCAGCGACGACCAAAAGCGCGACGATGCTCAAGCTCTTCATTTCAGTACGTAAACTCCTGAAGCTGGCTGACGGTGGGACCGTTCACGTAGCCGGTACGGTTTGCCGGATTTACCGCAACGTGGGGCGGAATGACCGTATAGTTGTTGAGAAACTCGAAGCCGTCGATATATTCGACGAGCTTGCCGTGCTCGTCGTAGACCAGTACGCTGCTGCCGCCGCTCGGCGAGACCGTCGAGTTTAGCTGCGCGATGAGAAAGAGGTGGTGGATCGGGTCGGCGGCAACCGCGGCGCCGTTGGTCAAGGGGCCGCCGCCGCCGTTGAGGATTGGTATTTGCACGGCTTTGCCCTTCCCGGTCGCGAGCATATAAAACTCGACGTCCATGTCACCCGTCGTCGTCGTGCACAGAACGCCGGTCGTCGGATCGATCGCCATGCCGTTGGGAAAGCCGTAGCCGACGCCGTAGAAGCTCCGCAGGTGCTTTCCGGTCTTGGCGTCGAGCACCTCGAAGGTCGTCGACTCGTGCGGGTTGTAGCGCGATCGCTTGAGATGCCCGACCACCGCTTCGTTCGTCGCTGCATCGACCACCGCATAGTTCGGCTGGCTTTGGAAGAGAAAGCGCTGTGGGAAATCGAGACGCGTTCCCCACGTCTTCGCTACGGTGTCGTAGGTGTACAGGCCGAAGCGGTCATGGCCGTGTTTATCTGTATAGAACACGATCATCACTTGGCTCGACGACGCCTGATTGTTCGTAAAGAAGCTGGGGACCATGCCCAGATCGTGTTGCGGCTTCGTGCGGCCGGTGAGCTTGTTGTGTGAGACGGGGCTCAGCAGGTCGAAATAGTCGCTGCGTTCCAACCCGACAAGCGCGCGTTCGACGTCGACGATGCCGACGTCGCTGCCGGCGATGGCATCGACCACCGGCTCGACGCTGGCGTTGGGGCGTTCCACCTTCTGGACGACCTTCGTGATCTTTCCGGTGGACTCATCAAACGTCTCGATGGCGTTGATGAAGGCGCCGCCCTCGAGGGCGGTTTCCGTCAGCAAACCGTCGTTCCCATTTTGGTCGATGTCCCAGCCGAAGATCTCGCCGCCAAACCGCGAGGTCACGACCGGCCCGAGGCCCGCGGAAAGCGGGCGTGCGTTCGAGGCACCTGCCGCCAGGGGCGCCGACGGTCCGCCCGCGCTGCACGCGGAGAATGACATGACGAACGCGGCGATGTACGCGAGCTTCACGAGGCAAACATACTCTCGAGTAAAGATAAGAAAAGTCTGAAATCGTGAGCCGGGCGATCGTCCTTAGCCGATCGCGAGCACCATGCGAAAGCGCGCCGCGCCGCTCATCATGCGGTCGTAGGCTTCCTGCGCGCGCTCGAGCGGCATAACCTCGATCATCGGTCGAATTCCCCCGAGCACGCTGAACTTCATCGCATCCTCGGAATCGGCGCAGGTTCCCGACGGCCACGCGCGCACGCCGCTGCGCGTGCCGATCATCGGCGCCGCGTTGAGCGCGAGCGGCTCGAATGACGCACCGACGATGACGAGCTCCCCGTCGACGGCGAGTCCGCCGACGATCGGCTCCATCGTTTTCGCCGACGTTACCGTCGACAGCACGACGCTCGCTCCGCCGAGCTTCTGCAGCTCTACGCCCGGATCGCCGGCCTGGCTGTCGATATAGTGACGAGCGCCCAAGTTTCGCGCGAGCTGCTCCTTTTCGCGGCCGCGGGCGATTGCCACCGTCTCGAACCCCATGTTTGCCGCCGTAGTGAACACGATGTGAACGACGCCGTCGCAAGGCCCGACGGTCCAAAGTCTGCGGGCCGAGGTGCCGTGCGAAGCGACAGCGGCGCAGCGATCAGCACGAACGACGAACGCTCTTGACAAGACGTGTGTGCACGGCGTATGGCACTCGGCTGGGTTATGCTCTGCACGATGAAGCGCATCGAGCGCATCCGGCTCTATCCAACGCCGCATCGAGCAGCGGCGCTGGCGCGGATGCTCGACGTCACCCGCGACCTCTACAACGCACTGTTGCAGCAGCGCCGTGACTCCTACCGTTTGCGCAGGATCAGCCTGACGGCGCGCATGCAGTACGCTGAACTCACGGAGCTGCGAGGGGAAGACACGCGGGTACGAGCGACCTACCGCGAATGCGAAGACGCGGTGCTCCACCGGCTCGACCTGGCGATGCGGGCGTTCTTCCGGCGCGTCAAGCGCGGCGAGGCGCCAGGGTTTCCTCGCTTCAAGAGTCGCAGTCGCTGGACGCAACTGGAGTTTCCCCATGGCGACCGCGCGCTGCGCTTTGACGCCGAGCAACGGCGCGTGACGATCCCCGGGGTCGGCGTCGTGAAGTTGCGCAAGGGCCGTGCGGTGCCGACGACCTATGGACGAGCGTGGCTGCTGTGCAAGAGCGATCGCTGGTACGCGTGCTTCGAGTGCGAGCGGGCGGTGCAGCCGCTCCCTGCCACCGACGCGGTCGTCGGCGTCGACCGTGGCGTGCACGTGCTGGCGGCGCTCTCCGATGGCCGGCTGATTGCCAATGCCGCGGTGGGGGAGCGGCGCAAGGCCGCCAGTGCGCGGCTGCAGCGGGAGTTGGAAGCCGTGACGGTGCGCGATGGTGCCGGCCGGGTGCTCAACCGGCGTGACCCGCAACGGCAGAAAGCCCAAGCGCGGCTTGGGCGCGCGAAGGAACGTGAAGCCAACGCCCGGCGCGACTACGCGCATAAGGTCAGCCGGCAGATCGTCAACGGCGCCGATGTGATCGCTCTGGAGAAACTGAGGCTGCGAGCGATGACCCGCAGCGCCAAGGGCAGCGTCGAGCGCCCTGGGCGTCACGTGCGGGCGAAGGCGGGCTTGAACCGTCGGCTATTGGATAGTGGATTTGGTCTGCTTCGACAGATGATCGTGGCGAAAGCGGAAGAAGCTGTGCGCACGGTCGTCGAGGTGGATGCGAGATTCTCGTCGCAGACGTGCGCGCACTGCGGGCATGTGGCGAGCGAGAGCCGCCGAAGAAGGCGCTATTGTTGCATCGCGTGTGGCTATGCCACTCACGCGGACGTCAATGCGGCGCTGGTGATTCGGGGGCGAGCGCAGTTGGCGCTCATGAGTGAGTCAACCCGGCCGAGGACGCCGGTCGCCGCGATCAGGATGTCGCGGCGTAGGCACACACAACGAAAGGCCTCGACGCGAACGCGGACGTAGCCGGCGCGAACCTCCGGTACGTCGAGCTCTTGCAGCTCGACTCGGTGATCGTTCGCCGACGGAACGCGTAGCGCGCGCACTCGTCTAGGCGGGAGGACGGTGCCCGGCGGCCTGCCGTTCATGCTCTCGTTGGACCGGCGTCGGTCCACGCCCGTAGCGCGACCCCGCGCGATCGGCTCCAGTCGGTCGCGCGCGCAGGCCGCCGCGGCCGCCATTGAAGCTCGTGCGGTTATTCCAGTTCCTGACGACCGTTCGATCCACGTAGGTGTTGCGGATCACGACCCGGTTGACGTTCGTGACGGCCGTGTTATAGCGAAAGACGCCGCCGTACCATCTGCCGCCGCCGTACCCCGCGCCGAAGTATCCGAACCCATAGTTGACGCCGCCGTAGAACCCGACGGTCCGGCCCCAGTAGCCGCGGTTCCAGTAGTACCCGTTCGATCTCCAGCCCCAGTAACCGGGAGTCCACAGCAGGCCTACCGCCGGTGGTGCGACCCAGACGCCCGGAACCCAGTAGTAGCCGCCGCCTCTCCAGCCCCAATAGCCCGGCGTCCACAGGTAGTTGGGACGCGGACAGGGCGGCTGTGCGTAGACCGGTATCGCCGGAGGAGCGTACCCAACGCTGATCCCGACGGCGACCTGTGCGGGCGATGGCATCGGAGCCACGATAAACGCGATAAAAACGAAAGCTGCAACTGCAGCTTGCATATAACGTAGTGTTTGCATGTGCAATCTATTCGCCGCGGGAGCGAGAGTGACCGTTAACTCTCCTTCATAACAAGCGCCTCTGCAACTAATCGCGGCCGGCGGGCGTAGTAGGGTCTGTGAAAGAGTCGTCCCTCCCGCGCGGCCGGATCAAGGTTATGACCGGTCTCGGCCTTGCGTTTATTCATATCGCTGCGTTGCTGGTATTCGTGCCGGCTTTTTTTTCGTGGAGCGCCGTCGCCGTTGCGGCGGCGATCGCGTACTTGACCGCAGGGGTCGGGGTGACGCTCGGCTACCATCGATTGTTCACGCATCGCAGCCTGCAAATACCTAAACCCTTTGAATATGCGCTCGCCGTGCTCGGCGTACTCGCGCTGCAGGGCGGACCGATCGTTTGGGTTGCGACCCACCGGCGCCATCACGCCTGCTCCGACCGTGAGGGCGACCCTCACGGAATGGACCGCGGCTTCTGGTGGGCCCACGTGCTCTGGCTCTTCATGCCGAACCCGGCGCGGCCGACCAAGGCCGAACAGTATCGTCTCGCAGCCGATTTGGCGGCCGATCCGTTTTACCGGTTTCTCGACAAAACCGCGGCGCTCTGGCAGATTCCGCTCGGGCTGCTCTTGTTCGCCGTTGGCGGTTGGGCGTGGGTCGTGTGGGGCATCTTCGCGCGGCTCGTCGTCGCGTACCACATCACGTGGTTCGTGAACAGCGCCGCCCATTTGAGCGGCTACCGCACCTTTCGCACGAGCGACCTTTCAACCAATAACTGGTGGGTTGGGCTGCTCGCCTGGGGCGAGGGATGGCATAACAACCATCATGCCTTTCCCTTCTCGGCGCGCCACGGTCTGCGGTGGTTCGAGCCCGACCTCACCTGGTTGACGATCCGCGCCCTGCAGCTCGTCGGAATCGTTCGCAGCGTCAAGCTGCCGACACCCGCGATGATGAGCCGCTTGCGCGTCTTTGCGCCGTCGGCAGTCCCCGTAACGGTAAAGGCGCCCGCCTTAGAAGCGTGACCCCAGCCTGAAATGGCCGGTCGTGCAGATCTCCTCGATCTGTTCGCGGCTGAGACGATGGAACGTCTTGCGTCCGTATTCAAAATCCTGGCCGGCTTCAACCGCATCGTAACGCGCCTGCGCGCCTTCGTTTAGCGGCGGCCGCTCCTTGAGCGTCTGGTGCTTAAGATTCACGCGGTAGGCGAGATCTTTGGCAAACAAGACGACCTCACCGCGTCCGTTGGCGTACCCGCCGTAGACCGGCTCGGAGTGCTCCGACGCGTTCAGTCCTCTGACGGAACCTTTGATGGCAAGTGTGGCAACCGGCGAATTCATAACCCATCCTTAACCGAGCTGCGCCCATAAGGGTTGCACGGCAGGGGATGAGGCAAGAAAGCCTTCCCGAGAGGCCGAGCGGGGAAGTACCCGGCGCTTCGTTGTAACACACGCGCGGGAGGGCTGCACCGTGGCGACTGTTCCCTGGGAGTCCGACAAAGCGTTGCCGGAGCGCACGCGGTGAGTTTCTCGCTGCGGATGGAGGGACTCGATCGGCTCGGCGAACAGCGCGGGGAGATCGTGGACGCGCTGCACCAGCTACAGGAACACGTCGCGGCGGTGCGCTTCGATCCCAACGACGAGGCGAGCATCGAGGCCGCCATTCGCCAGGTCAACGACGAAGTCGATCGCCGCCTTCTGCCCTTTGAAGGCAACGACATCGTCGGGGAGATGGCCGACCAGTTGAAAGCGTCAGCTGCGGAAACCATTCGCCGGCAAGCGGCGGACCTTCGCAATAGGTCCTAGGCTACCTAGAATTACGCTAAATGCGGCTTTGGCCGGTACTCCACGTCCTCCGGCGCAAAGCGGTGCTCGATCAGCTCGCCGTCGGCCTTCTTGTAGCGAACGACGATCGTTCGAGTATCGACCTCGATGACTTGCCCCTCGATCCCAAGATTCTTGATGAACACGTGATCGCCATAACGCAGTGCCATACCCCACCACTTTACGCATGAAGCAGCGAAAACCGTTTTGGCACTACCTCGGCCCTGGGATCGTCTCCGGCGCGAGCGATAACGATCCGACGACCGTCGCTTCGCTCGCGGTCATCGGGTCGACGACGGTTTACGCCTTGGGATGGCTCGTCATCCTCGTGATTCCGATGCTCGCGATCGTGCAAGCGATTGGCGCGCAAGTGGGCGCGATTACCCGGTCCGGCCTGGAGGCCTGCGCGGTGAAGGAGCACGGGCGCATCGTCGCGTTCGTGCTGCTCGTCTCCGTCGTCAGCGTGACGTTCGTCACGCTGATCGCCGATCTCGAAGGCGGCGGCGCCGCGATGCAGGTGCTGACCGGCGTCGACTACCGCTGGTGGGTTCTGCCTTTCGCGGCCGCATCGCTCGCCATGTTGATCTTTGGTTCGTACGAAAAGATCAAACAAGTCCTGCTGATCTTTCCGCTCGCGTTTTTCGCGTATCCGATTTCGGCCGTGTTCGCGCATCCGGATTGGCACGCGGTGCTCGTCAGCACCCTCGTCCCGCATCTCGAGCGCTCCAAGGATTTTGCGGCCGGCACCATCGCCTTGCTCGGAACCACGCTGACGTCGTACGCGTACGTATGGCAGACGGTCGAAACCGCGCGCGAACGGCCGCCGTTGCGGCGGCTCGGACTCGTGCAGGTCGACACGACGCTCGGGACGGTCGTTGCCGGCTTATCGTTTTGGGCGATCGTCGTTGCAACCGGTGCGACCCTCGGCATTCATCACCAGGCGGTCGAAACGGCCGATGAAGCCGCACGGGCGCTCGCACCGTTGGCCGGACGCTACGCGGCGATGCTTTTCGGTTTCGGCCTCCTCGGTTCGGCGTTCATCGCGGTGCCGGTCTTGATCGCGACGAACGCCTACATGCTCGACGAAGCGCTCGGGTGGCGCTCCAGCCTCGACACCCGCTGGAGGCGCGGCTCGAAGTTCTACGGATCGATGATCCTGTTGACGACATGCGCCGCGCTGGCGGGGCTTCTCGGGGTGCCCCCGATCAAGGTGCTCTTCGTCGCATCGATCCTCGGCGGCATCGGAACGCCGATCTCGCTGGTGGTCATGCTGCTCATCGCCCGTTCGAAGCACATCATGGGGCGCCATTCAATCGGCCTTCCGCTGGCTATCTCCGGTTGGTGCGTCGCCGCCATCGTCGTCATCGCGACGGGACTCTTTTTTGCCTCGCTCGTATAAGAGGCTGCAGCGGGAGGTAGTCACTATGGACTCGAGTTTGCCGCACGAACACGAAAACGGAACGGTGCACGCGCACGAAGACGCCGCCCCAGGCCACACGCACGATCACTCGCACGCGCACGCTCATTACGACGGTACGTTGCACGAGCACGAGCACACGCACGACGGGTCCGATTACGACCACGAGCATCCCCACGACGGTGATGAGGGGAGCGAAGATGTCGCGCCCTAAGGGATCCGGAAAGTTTGGCGCGGTCCGGTCGCTGCGGTTGCCGCTGGAACTCGATCGGTGGTTCGAGCGGCGCTTGCGCGAAGACGCGACGCGCCCGGCGAGCGATATTCTCCTCGAAGCGGTGCACGGTGGCCTGCGGTTGCGATCCGGTTACATGACCTCGCAGTACCGCGCGCTCGCGAGCTTTGTCTCGGCGAACGATCGCACGCGCTACGGGTCGTACGTTCGCGCGTTGGCCGATTCGTTTGGAAGCGCGTACGTCAAGCACCTAGAAGCCTGGCTGCTGGCCGACGGTTTCCCGCCGTTCGATCGTGCGGCGTCCACCGCCATCGAGACGGCCCAGCCCAGCGCGAACGCGCCGACGATCGCAAATCCTAGCCAGCCCAGCTGAGGGGCTCCGCCTGCGATGCTCGCCAGCTCGACGCCGCCGACGAGTACGGCGACGAGCACCGACGCGGACGTAATCGTTAGGTTGTAGTAGAGTTTGCGTGCCGGGTTGAGAAACGCCCAGCCGTAGGCGCCGAGCATGAGGATCCCGTCCGTGGTATCGATCAGCGACATGCCGGCCGTGAAGAGCGCGGGAAAGATCAGGATCGTCCAGACCGGCAAACCTTTGCCTACCTCGATGGCCGCGATGCCCAAGAGTCCGACTTCCGTGGCCGTGTCGAAGCCGAGGCCGAAGAGCAGGCCGACGAGATACATATCGCGGCTGCGCGAGACCAGGCGCAACACCGGTTTGAAGATGCGGCCGAGCAGTCCGCGCCGCTCGAGCGAATCGGTGAGCGTCTGCTCCGAGTACGTTCCGGTTAGCCGCGCTTGTCGGAACGCGCGGAAGATGTCGACGAGCACGAACGCGTTGATCGCGGCGATGATGAAGAGAAAGGCCGCCGACACGCTCGTTCCCACGATGTTGCCGATGCCTTCCAATCCTGGAAGCCGCTGCCGCACGGTCGCGGCGCCGAGCACGATCGCCAGCGTCAGCAGCACGACGATCGTCGAGTGTCCGAGCGAGAAGAAGAAGCCGACGGAGACGGGACGTTTGCCGTCTTGCATCAAGCGGCGCGTGACGTTGTCGATGGCGGAGATGTGGTCGGCGTCGACGGCGTGGCGCAGGCCGAACGTATAGGCGAGCAATGCGGTGCCGACGAGCAGCGGATGCGCCCGCGCAAAGAACATTAACGCCAAAACCCAGACGAGCGCGTTGGCGCCGGCGAGCAGCACGTACATCGCAACGATCTTCATCCGCGTGGCACGGTCCACGCGAGCGCCGTTCGACGCCCCGAAATGCGCTACCGCCGGGTTCTTGTAGACAAAAACCTGCCGGACGCCGCTAGGTCGAAACTGCCTCGCGCAGACCGGTAGGTTCGCGCCGAGCGGCATCGCGCGCGAGCGCGTCGGCCAGTTCGCGCCGCAGCTCCAAAAAACGCAGCGCGTGGGGCGCAAACCACGCCCACTCCCCCGCGTGCGCCGGCGGGCTATCGCCCCAGCGGCTCAAGAGGCGCGATATCCGTTGGCGCAACGACTCGCCGAGCGTTCCCGCGCCGCGGGTCGCCTGCAGCAATCGCGCGACCTCGTGCACGTCGCTATCGACGTGCTCGCCGAGAACGTAGCCGTTTCTCGTATTTTGAATCGATTCGCGATCGCCTAGCTGCGCGCGCGTTCGCGACACGCACATCTTCAGTGCGTTCACGCCGGCTTTCCGGTCGAGCGTTGGAGAAAGGGCCCCGGCAAGTGCTTCGCTGGACGTACCCGGCTCGCAAATCGCAAGTGCCGCGAGCAGTTCGAGGCCGCGATCCGAAACGTGGAGGATCTGCGAGCCGCGTAGTACCTGGCCCGCAATAACGTCGACGAAGACCCGGTCTTGGCGCGCGCGCAGCGGCGAATGGGCGATGCGGGCCGCGAGGCTCTTGAAGATGCCATAATCCCGCGTATCGGGCGCATCGATGAGGAGTTCGATCGAGGTCTGGAGCGGCGGCGACTCGATCGGCCGGGCGAGCGCGCGCGCTTCGAGGAGGCGCCGGCGCTGCGAGGGCATCAGGAGCGCGGCGAAGACGCGGACGACGATGCGCAGGCCGTCGCTCTCCCCAACGTCGATGCGCTCGATCGCGCGATCGAGCAGCGCCGAGACGCGTTCCGCGTCGGTCATCGTCATGGCGGTCTGTATGTCCGCGAATGCCGGCGGCTCGATGGCGGCGGCCGCGGCAAGCCCGCAATCCTTGACGATTTGCTGCGCGGCCGCCATGCGGTCGTCTTCGTTCACGTACCACGCAGCGCGCGTCACCGCGCGAGCCGCCTCGACGATGCGTTCGTTCGGACCGGCTCGTAACGCCACCGTTAGGCGCTCCTCGCCAATGCGCAACAGATTCTCCCAATCACCGAGCGCGAACGCTTTTTCCATGGCGATCTGCGTGCGCTCTTCTTCGAAGCGCAGATGGCGCGCGTCGTGAACGGCATTGGCCTCCTCGACGCAGGCGTCGGCATCGAAGAAGCGGCCTTGCTTGGCGGCGACGACGGCGGCCGTCATGAGCGCGAGGCGGCGCTCCTCCGGGGTCTCGTCCGAACCGATCGATACGAGCGCGTCCAGCGTTGCGCGCGCCTCGCCGAACCGGTCACGTTCGCAGGCGAGCATCGCGCGGCGCACCGAGAGCCGGCGATGAAGCGCCGGCGATGCACCGGGGGTCACCTCTCGCAACAGCGCGATCGATTCGTCGTACAGCCGCTCGCTCTCGACGCTCTGTCGGCGGTGCGGCAATATCGCCATCCAGAGGTTTGGCCGGGACGCGATAACGGAGATGGGAATTTGCGCGAGCGCGTCGATGAGACGCGACGACGGCTGTCCGAGCAGGGCAGGCGACAGCCGGTCGAGTGCCGCGCCGGCGGCGACGCGATCTCCGGCGACGTTGTAGAGCTCGGCTGCCCGGAGAAAGTCTCCGAGCCGCTCGTTCCCTTTCGCGGCACGCACGACGTACTCGGGGAAATCCTCGCCGTGGCGCGCGCGCAGTGCGGAGTGAAGCAGCGGATGCATTCTGTACGTTCCGTATTCGTACGAAATAAAGCCGGGGAGGCGCAAGAGCCCTTCGATAATCGGCGCCGCGTGCGCGATCTCCGTCGCGACCGAAAGATCTTCGAGCGTAGCGTGTGGAATAGCCGCGGCCGCAAGCATCGTCGCCGTCATCTCCGGCGTCAGCGCCGACAGCACCTCATTGAGGAGGTACTCGTGCATATCCGGCGCGATTGCGGTGAGCCGGTCGAGCAGTCGATCGAGGTCGGCTTCGTAGTGCGCGATGCGCGCCAAGAGCACGACGGCAATCGGCCAGCCGGCGGCGAGCTCGAGGATGCGTTCGACGGTAGGCTCTCCCAGGTCGGTGCCGGCAAAGACGCTCGCCGCCTCGTCGTTATCGAGCGTGAGCTCGTGACGGGAGAGCGTGAGAACTTGATGCGGCGCGAGGTAGCGCGCGACGTCGAGCGGCAGCGGCCTGCGAGAACTCACGAGCAGCGTTCGCTCCGCCGGGCGCGCCGCAAGCAGATCTCCGAGCAGTGCGAGTACTCCGGGATGCGATGCGATGCCGTCGGCGTTCTCGAGAATCAGCAGCGCGCGCTCTTGCCGCAGCTTCCAGCAGTCGAGCAATGCGCGGTTCCACGCACCCTCGTCGGCCTCGGTCGCGTGCAAAAAGAGGCGGACTTGGCCGATCGCTTCGCCGCCGGCGTGGGACTCGCGGGCCAGCGCCGACATCAGTCGGCCGGCGAAATCGACCGTTCCGGTAACCGCCGCGCAATCGCAGACGGCATGCCGCTCGAAGCGTCGCGCCCACAGACCGGCGAAGTCGGTCTTTCCGTAGCCGGCGGGCGCACAGAGCCGTACGAGGCGCGGTTCCACCGCACCAAGTCGCGCCAACAGGCGTCGGCGCGCAAAAATCATCGCGCCGAAACGAGCGACTTCGTGGAAATGCGCTCCTCGAGCAGCGCGAACCACGCGTCCATTCCCACACCCGACCGCGCCGAAAGCTCGAGAATCACCGCGTGCGGATTGACCTGCGCAATGCTCGCGGCGGCCGCGTCGCGGTCGTACCCGACCGCGTCGGCAATGTCGCTCTTCGTGATGACCGCGACCTGTGACGTATTGAAGGCGAGCGGGTATTTCAGGGGTTTGTCTTCACCCTCGGTCACCGCGAAGAGCACCACGCGCAGATCTTCGCCGAGATCGTACTCCGCCGGACAGATCAGGTTGCCGACGTTTTCGATGAAGAGCACGTCGAAGCGTTGCGTTAGCCGCTCGCTCAACGCGCGGGAGATCATGTCCGCATCGAGGCGGCATTCGGCGCCGGTGGTGATTTGCGCGACCTCCACGCCGCTGCGCCGCAGGCGGCGCGCGTCGTTTTCCGTGGCCTGATCGCCGACGAGCACGCCAATGGCGTAACGGTCGGCGAGCCGCTCCAGCGTCTTCTCGAGCAGCGTCGTTTTCCCGGATCCGGGGCTCGAAAGCATGTTGACGACGAGCGTTGCGCTCTCGGCAAAGCCATTGCGAAGCCGCTGCGCGATGGCGTCGTTTTTCATCATGAGATTGCGGGCGATCGACACCACGCGCATCTGTTTCATTCGGGAACCTCCATGGCGACGAGCTGCATTTCGCGCCCGCTCACGACGCGCGGCGACACGGTTTCGCATTCGGGGCAGAGAAGCCCCGATCCAGGCCGGGGTGAACGTTCACCGCCGCAGCGTTCGCAGAAGATTACCAGCGGGACCTCTTCGACGCGCAGTTCGCTGCCTTCGCAGATCGTTTCGGCGGTTACGACGTCCCACGAGAAGATCAGTGCGTCGCGGACGATGCCGCTCAGCGCGCCGACCCGAACGTGGACCGCGCAGACGCGGTCGATGCCTTGCTCGTCAGCGGTCGACTGCACGCCCTCTAATAGGCTGAGCGCTACCGAAATCTCGTGCATCGGGCCTCCAGGTGGCGAAGGTTTCGCGGCCTCCGCTAGACTTCATCTGGAAGCGACGAACCGGCTGGCCCTTTTCGTAACGATATGGTAACCGATTTTACCGTCTCCTCGAAGCCGAACTCCGGCGCGCTCCTCAGTGGCCGTTAAGAACTCCTTCGCGGGGCTCGCCGCGCGCGCGTCTCGGCATATTTGGTAACGAAGCGGTAACGAAATTCGGCACTTGTAATTGGGTGTGCTTTTCACTAGCGTAAGGGTCTACGGATTCTCCAAATGTGAGGATTATTGCATGGCGGATACAGTTGTCAACGTCCTTTGGATACCGGCCGGGCTCAGCTGCGATGGCGATTCAGTGGCGCTCACCGCTGCGATGCAGCCCAGCATCGAAGAGATTGCGCTCGGTGCGCTACCGGGCTTACCGGGCGTAAAGTTTCATTGGCCGCTCATCGAGTACAGTCTGGGCGGCGCCGAGTTCCTTGCGGCCTTCTTCAAGGCCGAACGCGGAGAACTCGACCCCTTCGTCCTCGTGATCGAAGGCTCGATAGCAAACGAGGAAATTAAAACGGAAGGCTACTGGACGGGCTTCGGCAACGCGCCGGGCAGCGACCAGCCGATCACGTTCAGCGGCTGGATCGATCGCCTGGCGCCCAAAGCCTGGGCGGTGCTCGCGGCCGGCACCTGCGCGACGTACGGCGGCATCCACGCGATGGCCGGCAATCCCACCGGAGCGATGGGGATTCTCGACTATCTCGGTTGGGATTGGCGCTCCAGCGCGGGCGTTCCAATCGTCTGCGTCCCCGGCTGCCCGATTATGCCCGACAATCTTTCGGAGACGATCCTCTACCTGCTCTGGCAGGCCGCGGGTCGCGCGCCGATGATCCCTCTCGACGAAGCGGGCCGGCCCACGTGGCTCTTCGGCGCCACCGTTCACGAAGGTTGCGATCGCGCCGGCTACTACGAGCAAGGCGAGTTCGCGACCGAGTACGATTCGCCGAAATGTCTCGTGAAGCTCGGATGCTGGGGCCCGGTCGTCAAATGCAACGTTCCTAAACGCGGCTGGATGGGCGGCGTGGGGGGTTGTCTCAACGTTGGCGGCATCTGCATCGGCTGCACCATGCCGGGTTTCCCCGACAAGTTCATGCCGTTCATGGACGAGCCGCCGGGGGGAAAGATATCCTCTGCGGTATCTACGGTGACCGGAACGGTCATCAAAGCTTTGCGCAACTTCACCACCGCGACGATCGATAAAGAACCGAGCTGGCGGCATAAGGGCAAGAAGCTCACGACGGGCTACACAGGACGCTGAGAGGACGAATGAACGATGGCTATTAAGGATCTCCCCGCAACCGTCACCGGCACTCAGCCGTCACGGCTGGTCGAAATGTCGTGGGATCCGATTACCCGGATCGTCGGCAGCCTCGGAATCTACACGAAGATCGATTTCCAGAAGAAGATGGTCGCCGAATGCCATTCGACGTCGTCGATCTTCCGCGGCTACAGCATCTTCATGCGTGGAAAGGACCCGCGCGACGCCCACTTCATCACCTCACGAATCTGTGGAATCTGTGGAGATAACCACTGCGTCTGCTCCGTGTACGCGCAGAATATGGCCTTCGGCGTTCGTCCGCCCGCCATGGGCGAGTGGATCATGAACCTCGGTGAAGCCGCCGAGTTCATGTTCGACCACAACATCTTCCAAGAGAACCTCGTGGGCGTCGACTTCTGCGAGCAGATGGTTCGCGAGACGAACCCGAGCGTCTGGGAGAAAGCGAAGAAGACCGACGCGCCCAATGCCAAGATCCACGGCTATAAGACGATCGCCGACATCATGTCGGCGCTCAATCCCTTCACGGGCGATTTCTACCGGCAAGCGCTGCAAATCAGCCGGTACACCCGCGAGATGTTCTGTCTCATGGAAGGGCGTCACGTCCATCCGTCGACGCTCTACGCCGGCGGCACCGGGACCGTTGCGACGCAGCAGCTCTTCACCGACTACTACACGCGCCTCATGCGCTACGTCGAGTACATGAAGGTCTGCGTGCCGCTGCACGACGATCTCTTCGACTTCTGGTATCAAGCGCTGCCGGGCTACGAGCACAACGGCGAGCGCCGCATCCTCCTCGGCTGCTGGGGGGCGTTCCAGGATCCCGACCATTGCGATTTCCAGTACAAGAACATGACCAACTGGGGCCGCAAGATGTTCGTCACGCCAGGCGTGATCGTCGACGGCAAGCTCGTGACCAACGACTTGGTGCAGATCAACCTCGCAATCCGAATTCTTCTCGGTCATTCGTACTACGACGATTGGGAGAACGAAGAGATCTTCGTTCCGCGCGATCCGATCGGCAATCCGGTCGACCGCCGCCACCCCTGGAACATGCACACGCTGCCAACGCCGAAGAAGCGCGACTTTGCCAACAAGTACAGTTGGGTGATGTCGCCGCGCTGGTTCGACGGCAAGGATTATCTCGCGCTCGATACCGGCGGCGGCCCGCTCGCTCGCCTCTGGTCGACGGCGCTCTCAGGCCTCGTCGACATGGGCGGCTACGTCAAAGCCACCGGCAACAGCGTGCAGATCAATCTGCCGAAGAGCATCCTCAGCGGCCCGGTTTCCTTCGAGTGGAAGATTCCGAAATGGTCGAACACGCTCGAACGCAACCGTGCCCGGACGTATTTCCAAGCGTACTCGGCTGCCGCCGCGCTCCATTTTCTCGACAAAGCGTTCGAGGAGCTCAACGCGGGAAGAACGCGGTCGTGGGAGCCCTTCACGGTTCCGAAAGAGGCGATCGGCTGCGGTTTCACCGAGGCGGTGCGCGGCGTGCTCTCGCACCACATGGTCATCCGCGACGGCAAGATCGCCAACTACCACCCCTGGCCGCCAACGCCCTGGAACGGCAATCCGCGCGACATCTACGGAACGCCCGGGCCGTACGAAGATGCCGTGCAGAACACGCCGATCCATGAGGAGAACGGCCCGGAAAACTTCAAAGGCATCGACATTATGCGCGCCGTGCGCAGCTTCGATCCGTGTCTGCCGTGCGGCGTGCACATGTATCTCGGCGAAGGGAAGAGCATCGAAACGGTGCATTCGCCCCTCGCGCCGTTCGGATAGCACGAGCGCGCCATGAGCTCCGCGGTTGCCGCAATGGCCACGCGGCTCGAAGAGTTGCTCGCCGGCTTCAACGCCGGCGAGCAGCCGAAGGTGAGCCGAGAGCGCGCGGAGGAGCTCGTTCGAACCGTCGTCGCGGTCTACGGTGAGGGGATCGAGCATCTGCTCACGATCCTGCACGCCGAGCTTGGCGATCGCTCTGACGAGATTTTCGCGCGCCTCTGCGAGGATAAGCTCGTCGAAGGGCTTCTCTGTTTACACGGCCTTCATCCGATTTCGATCGAGGACCGCATCGCCGAAGCCATGCAGTCCGTGCTGCCGTACATCAAATCGCACGAAGGGAACATGGAGCTCTCGCGGATTGAAGGCGACGTCGTCTACCTTCGGTTAGAGGGAAGTTGCGACGGTTGCCCGGCCTCCGCAACCACGCTGAAGTTGGCGGTCGAACGTGCGATCCTCGATCGCGTTCCCGAGATACGCGAAGTGCGCGCCGAAGAAGCCGTGCGGGAGAGTACGCTTCGGATTCTTGCCCCGGCATGAGCGCCGACCATCTCCCGCTGCTCCAACGAATTCTGCAAAAGCGTCCGCCTCCGGGCGAGCGCTGTGACTTCTGCGCGATGCTGCTGCCACCCGATCACGGACATCTGATCGAACTGGCCGCGCGGCGCATTCTCTGCTCGTGCCGGCCGTGCTACATCGTCTTCGAACCCACCGGTGCGGCGCAGGGACGGTATCGTCCGATTCCAACGCGCTATGAAGAACTGCGGGGATTTGCCCTCGACGACGCGCAATGGGATGCCCTCGCGATTCCCATCGGTCTGGCGTTTTTCTTCTACAACTCGCTAGAGAAAAAGATGTTCGCCTTCTATCCCAGCCCCGCCGGCGCCACCGAATCGCTGCTGCCGCTCGATACGTGGGACGAGATTGCGGCCGCGAATTCGCTGCTCGCCTCGCTCGAGCCCGACGTCGAAGCGATCCTCATCCGGCGCAGCCAGGAGCGCGCGCGCGCGTTTATCGTGCCGATCGATGCGGCGTACGAACTGGTCGGCATCATTCGCAGCAACTGGAAAGGATTCGACGGCGGCGAGCAAGCGCACCAGCGTATCGACGCCTACTTTGCGAAGCTCGCGGAGCGAGATCGCGGAGCGATTGCCGGGGCTTCATGACGGACTTGTCGTTCACCGTCGTCGATGCGCGGGTCGACCGCTACGCAGCGGCGCCGTCCATCCTGTTGCGCGTTGCCGTCAGCGAAGGTAGCGGCGCGCGCATCGATGCGCTCGTCCTACGCGCTCAGATTCAGCTCGAGGTTCAGCGCCGGCGCTATTTGCCGCAGGAGAGCGCGTTGCTCGTCGAGCTCTTCGGCGACACGTCGCGCTATGCGGACACCTTAAAGCCAATGCTCTGGGCGCACGTCGCCCAAACGGTGCCGTCATTCGAGGGGACGGCCGAGTTCGACGTCGCTCTGCCCTGCAGCTACGATTTTGACGTCGCCGCCAACAAGTATCTCTCGGCGCTCAAGGACGGTATCATCCCGCTCAACGTGCTCTTTAGCGGCACGATCTTCGTGGACGGGCCCGCGGGGGTTACCGCCGAGCGCGTCTCGTGGAGCTGCGAAACCCGCTATGCGCTGCCGGTCGCGACCTGGCGTGCGGCGATGGACGCCTTCTTCCCGAATTCGGCGTGGATCCGTGTCGATCGCGATCTGTTCGACGAGCTGCGCCGCTTCAAGAGCGCAACGGGCATGCCCACCTGGAACGCGGCCCTCGAGCGGCTGTGCGAGGCGGCACGGACGCAGCGATGAACTCGATGGCACCGGCCCTGGCCGTAGCGAACGCGGTCCTGTATGAGGGCTACATTCTGTTCCCCTACACCGCGTCGGCGAAGAAGAACCGCATTCGCTGGCAGTTTGGCGTGGTCGTCCCGGAGGCGTACGCGACAAACGGCACGGGTGAGGCGGCGCAAGCGCAGACGGAGATCTTGCTGGAATCGCACGGCGCAACGTTGGTCACCGTGCGGGTGCGCTTCTTGCAGGTGGAGACGCGCTGGGTCCAGGCCGCGCTGGAATCCGGCTTCGAAACGGTCGACTCGCTGACGGTCGATGGCCGGCGCCACGTTACTTTCGATGAAGGCGTCGAGCGCGAAGTCGAGCTGCAGTTGGATCCGTCGGCCGACGCCTCCGCAACGCCAATAGCTTTCAGCTCCGAAGAGCGCGTCGAGCAGCTGCGCGATGAGGCGGGCACCCTGCACGGCCGGGTCGTGCGCCGCCGCTGGCCGTTGCACGGTGCGGTAACAGTGCAGCGCGAGGCCGTTGCGGAACACCCGTCCCTGTCGAAACTGCGCGTGCGCATCGTTAACCATTCGGCCGTCGTTCCCGGCGAACGGAGCTCGGCGTTGCGCACGGCCTTCGTTTCGACGCACACGTTGCTCTACGCCGAATCGGGCTGCTTCTTATCCGTTCTCGACCCGCCCGAAGAGGCAGGTGCGCAAGGGGCATCGCTCGTCAACCGCTATACGTGGCCGGTCCTCGTTGCCACCGATGGCCCCGCGAAGGACGATGCGCAGCGGTCGCCGCTGGTTCTCTCCTCGCCGATCATCCTCTACGATTTTCCGGCCGTGGCGCCCCAGAGCGCGGGCGATACGTTCGACGCCACGGAGATCGACGAATTAATGATGTTGAGCGTCCGCAGCCTCTCCGATGACGAGCGCGAGGAGGCGCGAGCCACCGATCCACGCGCTCGTGCAATCGTCGAGCGCGCCGAACGGTTCGGTCCAGGGGAGCTGGCCGATCTTCACGGCGCACTCGATATCCCCTCGATGGATTGCGTGTTCGTACAAGGGACGAAGATCGCGAAAGGCTCGGTCGTGCGCTTACATCCCAAACGCCGGGCCGACGTCTGGGATACATTCCTTGACGGCAAGCTCGCGACGGTGCGCGCGATTCATCAGGACGTCGAGAATCAGATGTACGTCGCCGTCACCGTCGACGACGATCCGGCAAGCGAGATGCACAACTGGTACGGCCGTTCGCTCTTCTTTTATCCCGACGAGGTCGAACCGACCGCGATGGCCGCGAGGCGCTCACCATGAAGCTGCTCGTGGCCGGCATCGGCAACATTTTTTTTGGCGACGATGGATTCGGCCCGGCGGTTGCCAACGCGCTGGGCGGCGATCGTTTCCCCGACGTGAAGATCGAGGATTATGGCATCCGGGGTCTGCACTTGGCCTACGAGCTGGCCTCGGGCTACGATCGCGCGTTCCTGATCGACGCCGTTCCTCGTGGAGAGCTTCCCGGAACGCTCTACGTGATCGAACCAGACTCTCCCACCGGCAAAACGGTGCCGGACGCCCATCGCATGGATCTCGAGAACGTCTTCGCCTTCATGCGGGTGATCGGCGCGCAGCCCCCGCCCATCACGCTGATCGGCTGCGAGCCTGGGGAGATCGATGAAGGTATTGGGCTCTCGCAACCGGTCCGCGACGTCGTCGCGCCGGCTGCCGATCTCGTCCGGCGCTTACTCACCGAAACGTTAGCCGCGAACCAGAGCGGCGAGAAAGAGAGCAGGGTATGGTCAGAGGCTTGATAGCCGGCGCGGTGGGCTTTGCGGTTGCCTTTGCGGCCGAACGCGCCATCGTCGGCATGACGCAGGATATCGCGCGCTACGACAGGATGCGAAAGATGTCGGGTGAGGAGTCGCTCGCCAAGGAGCTGTTCTCGACCGTCGCCTCGCTGATTACCGGCTCGGTACAGAAGAACGGCATCACGTCGTTCGTCAACGCCCTCACGAGCGATGCCGTCCGCTATGCGAAGATGCGGGGTATGTGAGGGCGTGACCGCCGACGCGCAGACTGCGACGCGCTACGACGTTTCGACTTCGGATTCGTCGTTGACCGTCGACGCGCGGTCGACGCTGCACGCCATCAAAGCGACCGTTTCGGGCGTTACGGGTTACGTCGTCGCCGCCTGGAATCCCGACGGCACCCTGGCATCCGCGCCGGAGCCTTCGATGCACGTGGAGTTTCGGCTCGATCAGGTGCGTTCGGGCAACTCCGTTCAGGACCGCGAGATGCAGAAGATGGTCGATGCCAAGCGGTTTCCCAAAGTCGCTGCCGATCTGCGTACCATACGGCCGCTGGCCGCGGCGAACCGTTACGAGGCAAGCGGTGAGGTTACCCTCGTGGGACGCGCGCGCGCCTATTCGGGTGAGTTCACGATACGCGGCCAGGGTGACGTCGTGACGGTCGAGGGAGAGCTCGCTCTCGATATCCGCGATTTCGGCCTCAAGCCGCCCAGCATCCTAATCCTCAAAGTCGACCCGGTGCTCAAAGCGCGTCTGCGCGTGCTCGCGAGGAAGGCCGCGTGACCGTCATCGAAGACCGCCTAATCGTGCGAGGCTCCGTGGAAACGATGGAAGAACGTTCTGAGCGCTTTGAAGTCGTGAGCGCGGAATCGTCGTTGACGTTCTTTGCGACGTCGACGCTCTTTCCGGTCTATGGACGAGCCAGCGAGATGAGCGGCTACGTCGAGGGAGTCTGGAGCCAGCAGGGGACGCTCGCGGTTCGTCCGATGCCCAAAATGCATCTCGACCTCAAAGTGGAGAGCTTGCGTACGGGTAACGAGCTCCAAGATCGCGAGATGTGGAAACTCATCGACAGCAGGCGCTTTCCGAAGATCGTCGCGCAGTTGCGGGAGCTAAGCGCGGGACCCGCGGCGGGACGCTACGATGCGGCCGGCCAGATCACGCTCGCCGGCCTCGCGCGACGGTACGAAGGCGACTTGCAGCTCTCGCGAGCCGGCGAGACCCTGCGTATCTCCGGCGACATCAACGTCGACGTTCGCGATTTCGGTCTCAAATCGATGAAGCTGCTCGTGCTCAGCGTCGAGCCGCTGGTGCGCGTGCGCCTGCGCCTCGTCGCGCGCAGGGAGGAGTAGGTCGTATGTGTTTGGCTATTCCCGGCAAGATCGTCGAGTTGTCGTCGGAACAGACGCAACTGGCGAAAGTGGACGTCGCCGGCGTAAAGCGCAACGTCAACATCGGCCTGCTCGAGGAAGACGGCGTGCAGCCGGGCGACTGGGTCTTGATTCACGTCGGTTTTGCGATGAGCAAGATCGAAGAGGCCCAGGCGCGCGATCAGCTTCGGATGCTCTCCGCGCTGGGCGAGGACGAGATGGCGATGGACGAGATACGAGGTTACACTTTTGCCGAACGCGAGTGAGCGCTGCAGTACCTGCGGCGATACGGCGATCGTCTTGCGCATCGTCGAACGCGACGGGAATAGTGCCGTCGGCGTCGATCCCGATGGCGAGCGCGCGATCGTGCAGCTGGATTTCGTTCCCGGCGCGCAAACCGGCGATACGGTGCTCGCCCACTTCGGCGTTGCCATCGCTCTCGTTCCGGCAGAGGCCGTGAAATGAAATACGTCGACGAGTTCCGCGACCCGCAGCTGATTCATAACGTTACGCGCGAGATCGCGCGCACGGTTGACCCCGATCGCCACTACCGCATCATGGAGGTCTGCGGCGGGCACACGCATGCGATCTACCGGCACGGACTGAAGAATTTGCTTCCGCCCAACGTCGAGTTGATCCACGGGCCGGGATGCCCCGTGTGCGTGTTGCCGATGGGCCGCATCGACGATGGGCTCGCTATTGCCCAGCAGCGGGACGTCATCATGACCGCCTTCGGCGACATGATGCGCGTTCCGGGCACGCGGGGCACACCGCTCGAGCTCAAGGCGCGCGGCGTGGATATTCGGATGGTCTACTCGCCGCTCGACGCGCTGCGCATCGCGCAGAGCACGCCCGACAAACACGTCTTTTTCTTCGCGATCGGTTTCGAGACGACCGCGCCCTCTACGGCATTGACGCTCGCGCGCGCCAAGGCGCTAGGCATTCGGAACTTCTCGGTCTTTTCCAACCACGTCACCATCGTGCCCGCGATCCGCGCCATCTTGGACTCGCCCGACATGCGTTTGGATGCCTTCGTCGGTCCCGGCCACGTGTCGACCGTATCGGGCTGCCGTCCCTACGAGTTCATCGCGCGCGACTACGGCAAGCCCGTCGTCATCTCCGGATTTGAACCGCTCGATATCCTCGAGTCGATCTTGATGATCGTGCGCCAGTTGCGCGCCGGCGAATCTCGGGTCGAGAATCAATATCGCCGGATCGTACCGTGGGAGGGAAACTTTCCCGCGCTGCGCGCGATCGCCGAAGCCTTCGAGTTGCGCCCCTACTTCGAATGGCGCGGGCTTGGTTTCATCTCGCAATCGGCGCTCAAAGTTTCCAAAGCGTACGCGCAATGGGATTCCGAGGTACAGTTCGAGGTGCCCAACGTCCGCGTGACCGATCCGAAAGCGGCGCAGTGCGGCGAAGTGCTCAAAGGCGTGCTCAAACCACCGCAATGCAAGCTCTTCGGCAAGGAATGCAATCCCGAGCACCCCGTCGGAGCGCTGATGGTTTCCAGCGAGGGCGCGTGCGCGGCGTACTATCGCTACGTCCATCTCAACGAGTCGGTGACTGCGTAAGGAAATGGAGACCGTCGAGCGCGAGAAGCCGCGTGTGCGCTTCGCTGACGCTCAGATCGAGATGGCGCACGGTGCCGGCGGAAAGGCGTCGCGGCGTCTGGTCGAGGGACTCTTTCTACCGCTGCTCTCGAATCCGATCTTACAAACGCTCTCCGATTCCGCCATCTCTTCCTTTAAAGGGTCGAGGCTTGCCACGACTGCCGACGCCTACGTCGTAAAGCCGCTGCGCTTTCCGGGCGGCTCCATCGGCGAACTCGCCGTCAACGGCACCGTGAATGATTTAGCGGTTGCGGGGGCGCGTCCGCTTGGGCTCATGGCCGCGTTCATTCTCGAAGCGGGACTGCCCGGTGAGACGCTGCACCTAGAGGTCGAAGCGATGGCCGAGGCTGCCGCGCGCGCCGGCGTCGCCATCGTCGGCGGCGATACGAAGGTCGTCGAACACGGTTGCGCCGATGGCATGTACGTCGCCACGTTCGGCTTCGGCGAGGTGGACGAGCGCGCGCATCTCGATCCAAAATCGATCCGCGAGGGCGACCGCGTGCTGCTCTCGGGACCCATCGGCGATCACGGCATCACGATTCTTCTGGCGCGCGGCGAGTTGGATCTGGAGGCGGATCTTTCGTCGGATACGCGCTCGGTCGCGCCGTTCGTCGAAGCGCTGCTCGAAACGGCCGGCGACGGATTGCGCTGGATGCGCGATCCGACGCGCGGCGGCGTCGCCACGGCGCTCAACGAGCTCGTCAGCGCGACGACGCTCGGCATTACGCTTTTTGAGGAAACCATTCCGCTGCGCGACGAGGTGCGCGGCGCCTGCGAAATCCTCGGCCTCGATCCGCTCCACATCGCCAACGAAGGTCAGCTCATCGCGGTCGTTGCCCCGGACGTCGCCGATGCGGCGCTCGCCGCAATGCGGGGCGTTCCGGGCGGCGAAGGCGCGGTCGCCATTGGCGAAGTGCGCGCAAAACCGGCGCGCGCCGTTCTCGCCGTGTCGAGCTACGGCGGCAGCCGCATCATCGACATGCTCGTCGGCGACCCGCTGCCGCGGATATGCTGATATGCTGACCCACGATCCGCCATTCGTGGAACTCGAGCATTGGATCGCGGATCGCTTCGCGCAGCGCAACGCCGCCGCCGATCGTTTCTTTCCCGCGCAAGCGCTGCCGCTGGCCCGAGCGTGCCGCGCCATGTTCGAGCGATTCGAGCGGGGTGGCCGTTTGCTGGCCTTCGGCCGCGGCGCGTACGCGACCGACGCCCAGCACGTCTCGGTCGAGTTCGTGCATCCGGTGATCGTCGGAAAGCGTGCGCTTCCGGCGATGGACTTGAGCGTGGCCTTCGGATCGTGGGTCGATGCCGTGCTCGATCCCAACGACGTCGTGATGGGCTTCGGGCCGCCCGAAGGTGATGCCGAAGTGGCCCGCGTTCTCGATCGGGCGCGCGCTCGCGGCGCGCTCACCTTCGCCCTGCCGGGAGCTCGCGCGGATTACGGCATCGAGGCGCCGAGTGAGGATCCGCACGTTCATCAGGAGATGATCGAGATCCTCTGCCATACGCTCTACGAGACCGTGCACGTCTTCTTCGAGCACAACGAGATGGGTCACGACGTGGGCGCGTCGGGTTTTCTCTATCCGTTTCTCGGCGAACGGACCGCTCCCCACGAGTCGCTGGTCGAAGAAGTGGCGGGCTCGATTCTGCTCAAAGCGCAGGACGCGCGTACGCTGCGGGACGAGGTCCTCGCCAGCCAGGCCGGCACGATCGCCGCGGCGGCGATCGCGATCGCCCGCGAACTGCGCGCCGGCGGCAAACTCATTCTCTTCGGTAACGGCGGCTCGGCGACCGACGCGACGGACTGGGCGCTCGATTGCGTGATGCCCGAAGGAGATGCGCGCCCGATTCCCGCGATTTCGCTCGCGCTGGAGCCAGCGATCATTACCGCGGTCGCCAACGACGTCGGCGTCGAGGTGGTCTTCTTGCGCCAGCTCGTCGCACAAGCGCGTCCGCACGACGTGGCGATCGCGCTTTCGACCAGCGGCGGTTCGAAGAACATCGTCGCGGCGTTGGAAGAGGCGCGCCGTCGCGACATGCTGACCGTCGCGCTGCTGGGGTATGACGGAGGAGAGATCGCTCGCCGCGAGCTTGCCGACATCCCGATCGTCGTCCGCTGCGATTACATCCCGCGCATTCAAGAAGTGCAGGGCACCATCTACCACGTCATTCGCGAGGCCTTGGACTCGCTCTGCCGCGATGGCGCTTGAGGTCTACGGGACGCGCGGCTGTCCCTACACCGCCGAGCTCCGCGCGGAGCTCGAGATGGACGACAAGCCGTTCGTCGAGTACGACGTCGACAGCGATGCCGCTGCGCGCGATCGCCTCTTCGCGCTGGTAAGCGGCGCGGTCAGCGTCCCGGTGCTCGTCGAGGACGGGCAGGTCGTGCAAGTGGGCTACCGGGGCCGGGGCTGTTTCGTGGCGGGCGGACGTTCGTGAAGACCGCGCCGCCGCAAGCCGCGCAAGCGCGCTTTTTGCGCATCGCCGGCATCGTCCAAGGCGTCGGCTTCCGCCCCTTCGTCTATCGCTTGGCACGCGCGCGCGGCTTGCACGGCTGGGTGCTCAATGGTGAGAACGGCGTAGAGGTGCACGTCGAAGGTGCGCCGGCGGCGCTGCCGGATTTCGTCCGCGCCATCGAAACGGATGCGCCGCCCGCAGCCCGCATCGCATCGCTCGACGAGGAACCGGCCGCGGTCGCTGGCTTCACCGAGTTCGTCATCCGCGCGAGCGCGAAGAACGATCGCCCGACGGTTCGCGTTTCGCCCGATCTGCCGGTCTGCGCGGAGTGTCTGCACGAGATGTTCGATCCGGGCGATCGCCGTTTCGCCTACCCGTACATCAACTGCACGAACTGCGGCCCGCGCTACAGCATCATTCTCGGCTTGCCCTACGATCGTCCGCGCACGACGATGCGCGACTGGCCGATGTGCGAGCGTTGCGAGGCAGAGTATTACGATCCCGGAGACCGCCGTTTTCACGCGCAGCCCACTGCCTGTCCGCAATGCGGTCCCGCGTACTACCTGCAGGTCGGCGAGCGGAGCGAGCGCGGCCGCGCCGCAATCCCGCAAGCGGCAGCGCTGCTGCGCGATGGCGCCATTCTGGCGATCAAGAGTTTGGGCGGATACCATTTGGCGTGCGACGCGCGCCGCCCCGACGCCATTGCACGCTTGCGCGAGCGCAAATACCGCAAGGAACGGCCGTTTGCGCTCATGGTGCGAGATCTCGCAACGGCGCGCGCGCTGACCGAGCTCACGCCGGAGATCGAGAGGCTCTTGCAATCAGTGGAGCGGCCGATCGTCTTAGCTCCGGCGAGCGTCGTCTTGGAGGGCGTGGCACCGCAGAACCGCGAGCTCGGCCTGATGCTGCCCTATACGCCGCTGCACCATCTGCTCTTCGCAAACGGCGCTCCCGACGCGCTGGTGATGACCAGCGGGAACCGCTCGAACGAGCCGATTGCGTATGCCGATGTCGAGGCATTCGGGCGTTTAACGGGGATCGCCGATGGCTTCTTCGCCGGCGAGCGCGAGATCGCGCGCCGCGTCGACGATTCGTTGATGGCCGTCGGGCCCTACGGCGCGACGGTTCTGCGTCACGCGCGCGGTTGCGCGCCGCGGGCGATCGTTGGGGTCCCAACGCGGCGACCGACCCTCTGCGTGGGCGCGGATTTGAAGAATGCGCTGACGCTGGTCGTTGACGGACAGGCTTTTGCGAGCCAGCACATCGGCGATCTCGATCACTACGGGGCCTTCACGGGTTTCAAGGAGACGATCGCGGATCTCTGCCAGATGTACGAAGTGCCGATGCGCGATCTGCTCGTCGTGCACGATGCGCATCCGCAATACGTTTCGACGCAGTACGCACTATCGCTGCCCGGCGAGCATCTGGCGGTGCAGCATCATCGCGCGCACGTCGCCAGCGTGCTGACCGAGCGCGAAGCCTTCGACACGCCGGTCGTCGGTGTGGCGTTCGACGGTACCGGTTACGGCGACGATGGGACGATTTGGGGCGGCGAAATCTTCATTGGTAGCGTGCGCGAGGGGTTGCGGCGTGCGATCCACTTGCGCGAAGCGCAGCTGCCCGGCGGCGACGCGGCGGCGCGTTACCCCGTTGCGGCGGCAGCGGGTTTCTTGAGCGCGCTCGACGATCTGCCGGATGTAACGGCGCCGCCGTTCGATTTTCCGGAGCGCTACACGAAGGCGATGCGTCTGGCGCGCAGCGGGATTCGCACGTTCACGACGACGTCCGTCGGGCGTCTCTTCGATACGGTCGCCGCACTGCTTGGATTTACGCATCCGATCACGTTCGAAGCGCAAGCCGCGATGTGGCTCGAACAGCTAGCGTGGTCGAGCGAAACGCCCGATGCCTATCCGTTCCCGCTCGCGAAGGATGCGCTCGACTTCCGCCCGCTGCTTACGGCGATCGTCGCGGATCGTCTGCGCGGGCGCGATCCCGGCGAAATCGCATACGCGTTCCATCGCGCGATCGCCGACGCCATCGTCTCGGCCGCCGCGATCTTCGAGACCGTGCCCATCGTCGCTTCGGGGGGCGTCTTTCAGAATAGGCTGCTCGTCGAACTGCTCGCCGAACGTTTGGGCGAGCGGCTCTGGTTGAATCAGAACGTTCCCGCCAACGACGGCGGCATTAGTCTGGGTCAAGCCGGCATTGCCGCCGCTTCGTTTGGCAATCATATCGAGAGGACAAGCTAAGCTATGTCGCCGGAAGAAACTCCCGCTCGGCCGTACGAGCTCCAAGCGCAGTCGACCAAGGCGCTGCTGCAGCGCCTCTATCGAGATATCACAAATCTCGTTTTGGAAGAGGTCGAGCTTGCAAAAGTCGAGATACACGAACGCCTGGGTCTGGCCGTCACGGCAATGCGCGGCCTCGTCATTTCGGCGGCATGCGCGTTTGTTGCCATGGCGAGCCTATCGGCGTGCGCGATCGCCGCGCTCGCCTACGTCGCTCCGGTTTGGCTGGCTGCTCTCGTTGTGGGGCTCGTGGCGCTGGTTGCGGCGCTTGGCGTCGCGGCGTGGTCTCGGCAGTCGTTCGCCGCGGCCAGCGAGCCGCTGCGCTCGACCATTGGCACGTTCGTCGGACCGCCTGCCGGCAATGCGACGCCGGACGAGCTTCGCTCGCGGCTCGAAGGAACGCGCAAGCATCTCGACGGGACGCTCTCGGCGCTCGAGCGTAAGACCGACTTGGTCGCGCCGATGCGCGATACGGCGCTGGGCTTAGGTTCGCTCGGCGTCGCGATGAGCTCGATCATCCGCAGCGATAACGACCAGCGCTAGGGTTCGGTTAGGGTGTGAACGCGAAGATCGTTCCTCCGCCGTATATTCCGCCCTCGCTCGTCGTGCCGTAGAACGTCGAACCGACGCGCAGCAGTCCGGCTGCTGGATGGGTGCCGTCGTCTTGATCGCCGAAGTTGTGGATGACGCGCTCTCTGCCTCCGGGCGCGACCTTATAAATCGTTCCGGTGCCGTGGAATCCGCCGTCTGACGTCGTGCCGTAGAGCGTTCCGCCAACGGCGATGACGTTTGCGAGCGGAATGTTCGCGTCGGGAACGGAGCCGAAGCTGTACACGGTGCGCAGCGCGCCCCCGCTGGTCACGCTAAAGACGCTGCCGTACTCGCCGCTGCCACAGTTGTTGCCGCCGGCTGCCGTGGTTCCGTACAGTGCGCTATTCACTACCCTCAGCGAAGCCACCGGAGTCTTGCCATTGTTGCAGTCGAAGTTAGCGATGACACTCTCGACGCCGGCGGTGGTGATCCCGTAGACCGTTCCGTCGCCGCCCATGCCGCCGGCGCTCGTCGTGCCGTAGAGCACGCCGCGCATCTCGACGAGCCCCGCCTCGGGCGTCGCGCCATCGGTTTGCAGGCCGAAGCTGTGCATCACCGTCTCGGTGTTGCTCCCGGTCGTCACGATGCTAAAGACCGTGCCTTCGTTGTCGATTCCGCCCGCGGCCGTGGTGCCGTAGAGGTTGCCACCTGCGACGAGCAGGCGCCCCATGGGCTGGGTGCCGTCGGTCCCTGTGCCAAACAAGTGAATCGGCTTTTCCTTCCCAGTGGCGGTGTCGAGCATGAAGACGGTACCGGGATTTTTCATTCCCCCACCAGATTCGGTCGTGCCGTAGAGCGTATCGCCCACTGCGGCTACTGCCGCCACCGGCTCTGCGCCATTCGTGGAGCCGCCGACAAAGCTGTAGACGACCTTTTCGGTGCCGTGGACATCGAAGCTAAAGACGGTCCCGTTGCCCCCTGCTCCGCCGTACTGCGTCGTGCCGTAGAGGGTGCCGTTGACGTTCACCAGCCCCGCTAACGGTGTGAGGCCGTCGCTGCCCTTGCCGAAGCTGTGCACGAGACGATAATGCCTCGCCAGGGCGAAACCATCTAGGCGGATCGCCCTCGCCGTGAGATCCGGGCTATTCAATGGTAGCGTGGGCTGCGAACACGCGCTCAGCGCCACGGCGACCATGAGGCTGGAAATCCGCATCACAACACCTCCGATCAGCAACTCTTCGCCTGCTAGGAAAGCCGCTCCTAGAGACCGAAAAAGTTCTAAGATACCGGCCGCACGTTTGGATCGATCATACCGTTCTCTCGACCGCAGTGAGGTTCCACATGAGACGACACGCGACGACGGCAAGATGGGGTGCAATAGCCTGGTTTTTGCTCGCTGCCATAGCCGTTGCCGCATGTGGCGGCGGCAACAACGGTACGCCGAGCGGCGGCAGCTCGCCGAACTACTGCTCGACCGGAACTCAACTCGTGCTCTTCGATCCCCTGCCCGGCAGCCAGGTGCTCTCGTCCACGAGATCGATCTACGTGGCCTCGTACTACCCCATCGTCACGCAGGCGTCGCTGGCCGCGGTGCTCCAAGGCTCGCGATTCAGCGCCGACGATCCGGCGTTTACGTTACAGGGCCCGGTAGGAGCGCCGACACCGACACCGTTTCCCAGTACTGGCCCCAGCGCCACGCCGACGCCGTTCCCGACGCCACCCTTTGGCACGAACTCGGTCTATTACGAAGCCACGGGCTTCCATCTCAAACCGAGCAGGCGATATACCGTGTGGATCGCGATCAAGGGATCGGGTTGCGTTCCCCATGCGCTTCGCGGCGCGTTTTTCTCGACGCAGCGGAAGTTCTAACGCGCGATGAAACCGTGGCCGTGGAGCATTCTCATGGCCGTGGCGCTCGTCGTCGTTCTCTTTCCCGCCGGAACGACGGAGACGGTATTGGCAGATGCCGACGCGTCCGCAACGCTCGCCCCGCTCTCCGTCTCCGAGTGCTCCACCATGCAGCTCTCCGACGTGCTCGCCGCCTACACGAGCACTCCGGCGCCGCACACGCATCCGGTGCCGCTTCCGCCGCAGACGCGCTCGTATCTTGCCTCGGTGCTACGCGCGCGACTAAAACAGTGCAGTCAGAAGATGCAGAAAGATGCCGCCGTGCCGGGAAGCCGAGTGACGCCTGCAGACGCGTGCGACCCGCGAGATGTCAGCAACGTACGCATCCTCTGGCAACAACTGCGGCTGTGCGAAGCATTGGTGAATCCGCAACTGCCGACGCCGACGATGCTCGGCTGGAAGCTGCCGCCGACAGTCGGTTACGCGAATCAGCCTGTGATCTTCGTGATGGGTGCAGGCGGCGGCGATCCGGCAATGCTCGCCAAGCTCGTGTCGACGCTCGCGCAGTATCTCTCCCAGACCGCGAGCTATCTTGATGGTAACGCGAAGCTGATTGCCGCCCCGACGCTTGCGCTGAGCGACTTTATCGGCTACTGCGCGAACTCTCAACAGGTCAAGGGTGCGATCATCGTCACGATCACAGCGGCCGGTTCGGGCGCCACGGACGCATTTATCTACCGGCGTAACTGGACCGCGATCGAAGCGAACGCGCTGTACGCCGATTGCCAGCGACCGGTCGACCGCCCGAAGGCCAACGGCGTCCCGGCTGTCGTTTGGACCTCCGACTTAGCGCAAGGACAGAAACACTACGATTTCCCGACGCCGTTGACCCCAATCGCTCTCCTGCTCACGCTAGGTGCCGCGTACGAAGAGTTCGCCCCCTCTCGAAGCACCTCGACCGTTACGACGCGTATTTTCCCTACACCGCTGCCGATCCCGACGTACGGAAGAATCTCGCAAGTGCAAACCACCAACGGGCAGACGCTCAACGCGTCCTCGCTGAGTTCGGTAGCCATCGGCTTTCTTTCGAGCTCCATCTCATACACGAACGCGTCTGCGCCGCTGACCCAATCCCCGACGGTGGACCAGCAAACCTGGGATACGCTCCAAGACATCGGCTACAAGCTCGTCGCCGAGATGAACTGCTGGCAGCCGCCGACCGAAGCGATCGGCGGCCAACAGCCGCTCAAGGATATCGTTGGGCAGCCTCGCAAGGTTCCTGGGTACAAGCCGCCACCCGGATTGAACTACGCCTCTGGCGAACCCTCCGCGCCGTTTTGTGCGGAACCGGTTCCGACCGCGTCACCGTCCACGGGTGAGTCTATCCAAGACATCCTGCCGCCCACGCCAACGCCAGCGTCCACTCCTACGCCGGCGCCGCACCGCTAAAGGGCATCGCAATGTCGAAATACGGTTTCACGTTCCTCATCCTGGCGGCGCTGATCGCTCCACAAGCCTCGATCGCGACCGGCGATCTTATGACACCCGAGTCCTACGTGGAGAACATGACGGCTTCCCCGGGACTCTGGCGCTGCGAGACCACGCAATCCGACGGTCGTCATCTTTGGGAGACCGACCAGATCGAAGCGCTCTCCTCGCGTTGGCTGCACGGCAGGGCGCGGCCCGATCCGAGTAAGTCGGAACCGTATTACGATTACTATCTCGGATATGTGGACAAGCATTGGGTTTACATCCAAATCGTGCCCGCGAACAAAGCCTACTTCGTCGCCCTGAGCGACGGGCCGACGCTCGCGGGCAAGTGGAGCATAGTTTATCCATCGCGGCTGACGGGCTATACCATCTACCCTAAAATCGACTCGTTCATCATCGACTACCCGGACCTCCAGCAGTTCTGCCAAAAAGCTCCCCATGCGGTGGTCACGCCAACTCCAGTTCCGGTCACCCTAACATGTAATACCTGGTATTCAGGTAACGGAGATATCGAGGCGTTTGGCCCGATTGAGACGTTGACCGAGTCGAAGCCGCAGAACAAGGTAGCCTGGTGGCAGGGTGTCGCGAGCGACGAGCACGGGAAGATCTATGCTTACAACGTTTTCGATACCGGACTGCAGCGCGTTTCAATCCTCGTGAACGCGTCGACCGGAAAATATGCGGTCGCCACGAGCTATGCGACGCCAAACCTCAACAGCTCCGTTTGGATCGTGCGGTACCCGGTAGTCGAAACGGGCTTTGCCTTCAATTACGTGAAGTATATTACCGATAACCCCGAGCAGTACGATCTACCGAGTTCGTTTACGTTGATCTTTAGGGACGGTTTTCAGAGGTGCGCGCGAGGCTCAGTTGCGCCGGACATGTCAACGCCCGATCCCAGCCCCACGCCTTAGAGCGGTTCGCCGACAATCGCGTCACCAGGTAGTGAACGCCGCGGGCAGCGAATCGCAACTGGAGAATGGCAATCGGACCGCAGAAGATCATGCTCATCCGGCATGCAGAAAAGCCCACGGACAAAGCGCGGGGCGGCTGCAAAGAGGACGGCACGCCCAATAAACGCTCGATCAGCGTTCGCGGCTGGCAGCGCGCGGGCGCCTTAGTGACGTTCTTCGCGCATCCGGTGCGCCCGAAGATCGCCACGCCCAACATCGTCTTCGCCGCCGCCAGGACCGACGATCCCACCGTCAAGCCGGACGACGCCAAGAGCTTGCGTCCGCTGCAGACCGTTACGCCGCTCGCGGCGAAGCTCGGGCTCACGGTGCGAAACGACATCCCCGTCGGAGGCGAGCCCGCGCTGGTCGCCGCCTTGAAGGATCTCGACGGCACCGTGCTCGTCGCTTGGGAACACAAGCGCATCCCAACGATCGCCAACGGCTTTGCGAACGCCCCGGCGGATTGGGGCGACGTCGTCTTCGACATGGTCTGGGTGCTCGATCGAAATCCCGATGGCACGTATGCCTTTTCGATCGTCAACCAAGACCTGCTTCTCGGCGACAAGCCCGCGTAGTCCGTAGAATCCACAACGAATGAAGAGCCGGCACCTCCCGCGAACGTCGGCGCATGAAACGCCTCTACATCACCGCGGGCCTCGCTCTCGCGTTTTCAAGTCTTCTGACGGTGCCGGCCCGCGCGCAAAGCGCCGAATCCGCCGCCCCGGCCGACTACGCGGCTTTCACCAAAGGGCTCACGCCGCAGCGCGGGCTCTTTACGATTTGGCGCAAGAGCGGCAAGGTCTACCTCGAGCTCGGCAAGGCGCAACTCGACACCGACTTCATTCAAACCGGCGTCCCCGCCACCGGCATGGGCGGCCTAGGCGTGACGCCGGGTCTGCCGTACCTGCAGTTTCCCAGCGCGCGGATCGTGCGCTTCGCCCGCGTCGACGATAAGATCGCCGTGACCTGGCCGAACACGTCGTTCATTGCCGCGGAAGGCACGCCGGCCGCCCGCGCTATCGCGGCGTCGTTTGCAAACTCGGTCATCGCCACCGCACCCATCGTCGCCCAAGATGCCACGACCGGCCGCGTGATTTTCGACGCGTCCTACTACCTCGGCGACGTCCTGGGCATCGGCGATGCCCTGCGCCAGATCCTCGACACCGATTCAAAGCCCGGCTCCGAGTATCGCCTCGATCCGGCACGGACGTACTTCGGCGCGACGAAGGCCTTCCCCGAGAACGTCATCATCGAAGCCGATCAGACCTTCGCGTCGGCCGCGCCGCCCGACGCCGTCGACAACGTCATCGATGCGCGTGCCATTCAAGTCAACGTCAAATACAACATCGCTCAGGCACCGGCCCTCGGCAGCTACGTGCCGCGGCTCGCCGACGACCGCATCGGCTACTATCCGAACATTCAGCTCGACTACACTAAGGACAACGTGCGCGAGCGGCAAGTTCGTGAGATCGTGCGCTGGAATCTCGCCCGCCATCCGATGGTCTACTACATCGCCGACAACGTACCGGTAGAGTATCGTGCGACGATTCGGGCGGCGCTCCTGACCTGGAACGACGCCTTTACGCCGCTCGGCTATCCCAATGCGGTCATCGTCAAGGATCAGCCGAACGATCCGAACTGGGATCCCGACGACATCCGCTACAATACCGTCCACTGGCTGACGCAGGCGTACGGCGGCGGTTACGCGCAGGCCGGGCTCGTCTGGGATCCGCGCACCGGCGAGATGATCCACACCTCGATCGTCATCGATGCCGACCTCATGCGTTTCGGCTACCTCGAGGGCGCCGACTTTGCCGATCCCACCCGCGCCCTTGCGGCGGCCGGCGGCTTCGAAGCCGAAGAGGCGGCCTACGCTGCCGGTGCCAAGGCCAGCGCGATGTTCGGGCTCTCGGCCCTCTGGGCGATGGACGAGATTCAACCTTGGCAAATTCCCCCCAGCTACGCGCTGAATTTCTTGCGAGCGATCGTGCTGCACGAATCGGGGCACAACTGGGGTCTGCAACATAACTTCATCGCCTCGGAGGCGTACACGTCGGCCGAGGTCCGCTCGCGCGCCTTCACGAGAGCGCACGGCCTCGCCAACTCGGTCATGGAGTACACGCCCGCGAATATCTGGCCGAAGGGCACCTCGTCGGGTGAGTACTTTCAAACCGTGCTCGGCCCGTACGATTACTACGCCATCAAGTACGGCTACGCGCCGATCGCCGGCGGCGCGACGACACCGGAGCAAGAGCGTCCGACGCTGCTGCGCTGGGCCTCGGCATGGTCGAACCCATGGTACCGCTTTGCGATGGACGAGGACGTCGATTGGAAGTCCGGGCATGCGATCGATCCGCGCATCGATCAGTTCGATCTGACCAACGACAACTTGAACTGGTGCGAGGGACAGATGCGCGTCGCGGCCACGATCATTCGCGCGCTGCCCGCGCGCTACGAACAGCGCAACGCGACGCACGATCCTCTGCGCCAGGCTTTCGAAGGCGCGCTCGTCCCGTCATTCGTCTGCTCGGGGGTCGCCTGGCACTACATCGGAGGCGAGGCGCTCTCTCGGGCGCACGTCGGCGATCCCGGCGCGCAACCTCCGCTAGCGCCGATCTCCCGCAGCCAATCGCTGCGGGCCTTCACGTTCCTCGACAGGCATCTCTTTTCGCAGGAGGCCTGGAATATCTCACCCACGTTGTTGCGGCAGCTCGTCTACACGGAATGGGTAACCGACCTCCCGCAGCCCTCGTGGGCCTACGACCCGCCGATTCGTCACGACGAGCCGATCGCCGAAGTCGTCGAATCGATCCAACGCCGCACGTTGACCGACATCTTCAATCCTGTGTTGCTGCAACGTCTCGACGATCTTCCTCTAAAGTATCGCCCGGGCAGCACGATGAGCCTCAGCGACGCCTTTGCCTGGACGCAGCGGGCCGTCTACGGCGATCTGCGCGGCAACGACCTCAACGGCATCGGGGAAATCCACCGCAACCTGCAGCAGTGGTATGCTCGAACGCTCGCCCAGATGCTGCTCGCGCCTAAAGCCGGCACGCCCTACGACGCGCAATCCCTTGCCCGGCTCGAGTTGGTTGCCGTGCGCGACGACGCTGCCACGGCGTTGCGCCGGCCGGGACTCGATCTGCTCGCTCGAGCACACCTCGAATCGTTGCAAGCGGTTGCGAACCAGGCTCTCTCCGCTCGCATGGTGGCGCCGCTTTCGACCTAGGGCAGGTCTGATTTATTCGCGGGCTTCGCGACGTGTCACCCTGAGCCTGTCGAAGGGCGACGTTACATGCATGCGGCGATGCATTGTGGTACAATTTTCGCATGAGCATGAAAGAGC
>Ga0182015_10000543_pt1 | contig 54046 bp, 49 predicted proteins | sample 712P3MmetaG_FD_120478 | JGI IMG/M metagenome (GOLD analysis project Ga0182015, IMG submission 120478) | Permafrost microbial communities from Stordalen Mire, Sweden - 712P3M metaG | ecosystem: Environmental > Terrestrial > Soil > Wetlands > Permafrost | place: Sweden: Stordalen | collected...
AGCGGATGGTTCGTGTCCGAGAGGAACGGCCACTCGGGGTAGGAGCTCAAGCGGAACCTGGCATCGCGCGAGCGGCCGACCCTAGCTCGCCCACCGGCTGCCGTCAATTTCGGGGGATTCTGGAGCGGCGCGCGTCTCGCGGCCGCGTCACTTCACGAAGCGAGCGCTCGCTCGTGGTCTGGCGGCGCTCGCGGCGCTCGCGGATGCAAGCATCGCGAGGTGGCTCTGCAACCCGACGCCGTAGGCGGTCGGCGTCCCGCCGTAGTTGACGATCAGCGCCGGACCGCCGCTGCAAGACCAGCCGGTGTCGGTCGCATCCCACGCCCAGCCGAGATAGGAGACGCCATGTGCGTCGGCCCAGTTCATGTAGCTGAGCGCGTAGCTGTCGTTGCAGTCGTTCTCGCCGAACTCGCTCGTCACGACCGGCGTCGTCGCGGCGAGCGGAGCGAGTTCCCTATTCCAGCACGCCACGTTGTTGCAGGCCGTGGAGTTGTAGGTATGAAAGGAGACCACCAGCTGGTGGTCGGGGTCCTGGGGCTCGTACTGCGCCCACTGACTCTCGTCGCCCGCATATCCGAGGCCGCCGAGCAGCAGCGGGTTGCGCGCGCCGCTCGAGCGCACCGCGTCGACGAGCTGCTGCATGCCGGCGGTGAGGTAGGTCACGTTCTGACCGGCGATGTCCTTGAACTGCGTTGAGCAGCCGTTCTCCCAGCACGACCAGGTGCTGACGAACGGCTCGTTGTAGAGGTCGAAGAGCACGGCCCGGTCGGCGGCGAACATGCTCCCGACGGAGCGCCAGAACGCCGGTGCATGAGTGGCGTCCGCCATCGGCCACTGCTCGTTCGGGAGGATCTTCCCCGGCGCCGCCCAGTGCAGGTCGAGGATCACGTAGAGGCCGGCTGCGTTCAGCGAGTCGACGTAGCGCTTGACCCTGAGGCGGTATTGCGCGCCGCCCAGCCGGGGATTGACGCCGTTTATCCCAAGCCAGCAGTCCTCGTTCAGCGGCAGTCGCACGGCGTTGATGTGCCACGAGGTCATCGCCGCGATCGACGCCGCATTCGTCGGTCCGGAGAAGACCGTCTTGGCCGTCTGGCTGATGCAGTTGTACTCGCCACTTGAGCGGTTTACGCCGAGCAGGCGGACCGTCGTGCCCCCGAGCGTCGTCAGATGGTTACCCGAGACCTCGATCCCGGCTCCAGCCGCCGGGGCAGCCTGCGCAGCCGAGGCGCACAGCAGCGCGGCCGCCATCAGCACGCTCGCTAGCGCAGCTCCGCAGGTCAATCGGCTCGGAATTTTCAAAGGCGTGCTCTCAGCCTAGAGGCCCAGTGTCGTGCAGGCATAGGGATATTTGCGCATTGGCCTTCTCGCCTGTGACCAGGTCGCGATCCGTGCAGCGCTCGACACCGCCGCGCACGAGCTTGCGCTGGACGGCGTCGCGTGGTCATTCTCAATGCACGTGCAGACACCCGAATGGGTCCGGCAGCGTCGCGAGATCCGCTCGTTCTTCATCGCCGAGCTGGACCGCGACAAGATCGTGCTCTCCGGTCAGGCCTGAGCCCCCGCTCGGACGAGTCAGAGCACCACGATCTCCGCATCGTGCCCGATCGAGCGAGCGAGCCGGGCGTCGCGGGTAACCAGGGTGCACTCGAGCGCTTCGGCGAGCGCCACATATGCGCCGTCGTAAGCGGACAAGTTGTCACGTAGCTGAAACGCCCGGCGCCGCAAACCATCGGCGAACGACCAGCGCCGGACAGGCAGGTCGTCGAAGTCGGTGAGCAGGTCCGCCGCTCGGGCTGCGCTGAGATGGCGGCCCAGCGTGAGGCCTCGAAGCGTCGAGACGACCTCAAAATCAAGCAGCGTGGGGGCGTGGAGTTCCTCGGCCGCCAGACGCGTGCGCAGGTCAGCGGTTCCATCGTGCGCCGTGAGCGCGTCGATCACCGCGGCGCTGTCTACGACGATCAATCGAGCGCCCGCCGCAGAGCCTGCTCCTCGCGCTCTGCCCGGGCCGCGACGACAATGTCGAGCGCGGCGACCTCGACACGCTCGGCCCGCCGGGCCGCCCGATCAAGGACCTCAGCGACCGTCGGCCGCGCCGCTTCCTGCTCGAGCAGCTCGAGCAGGAAGGCGTTCAGCGATTCGCCCCGAGCGGCGGCACGCGCCTTGAGCGCCCGGCGCGTCCCCTCGGGAACATTCCGGATCTGAAGCAGCGAAGGCATCACAAGCATCATAAATCAACTCAATACATAGTGCATACACAGCGCGAGTCTCCGAGTCTCGTTCCGCCGAACACGCCGCCGCCGGGACGCCACGCCGGCCCGACGCTCGTCTCAGCTGAACAGCGGGTTGTGCGGGTTGAGCAGGCGCGCGTGGTCGTAGTCGGCGAGCGCCGCCGACGCGTGCCCGGTCCGCGCCTCGAGCCGCGACAGGACGAGCCAGTTGCTCCAGTTCACCGGTTGGCGGTCCTTTGCCTGCTCGGCGTCCTTGAGCGCGGCGCCCAGGTTGTGCGCCTGCTCCTGCACGAGCGCCTCCTGCAGCCAGCCGGCCGCGGCGTAGGGCTGTAGCTGCACCGCCTCGTCGGCGCGCTCGAGTGCACCCGGGAGGTTGCCCGACGCCACCAGCGACTGGCTCTCGCGTACCGCCTCCGTGGCGGCCATCGGCACCGCGATGGCGACGATGATCGCGAGACAGGCGACGGCCCCGGATACCTGAAGGGTGGCGCGCACGCCCCGTTTGCGAAGCAGCGCGCCAAAGCGTCGGCGAGCGCCCAGGGGCCTTGAACCGTCAGCGCTGTCCGTTGGCTCCGGCGCGAAGATCACGCCGGCGCAGACAAACAGCGCGACGGGCAGCACCGGGATGAACCAGATCCAGTCGACCGCAGCCGAGACGGCAAAAGCGAAAGCTCCGGCAGTGGCGGCCGCAAGCGCCAGGCGGTGTGCGGGGTCGCGGCTTCGAACCACGCGCCAGACGCCGCAGGCGAGGATCCAGAGGATGAAGCCCGCGATCAGCACGAGCCCCGGGTAGCCAAGGTCGCCGAGCGCCTGGACGTAGAGCGAGTGTGCGTCGACGACGAAGCCGCCAGCTGGGGTGCCGTGTTGAAGCCACTGGAACTGGAACGTGTTCGCGCCGGTTCCCGTCAACGGCTTGCGGTCAGCCGCCCGCGCCGCCACCTGCCAGTACTGGTAGCGCCCCTCGCCGGACGAGCTCTGCAGTCGCGCGAACGCCGTGCTTCCCGAGCTGTAGCTAGGGGATTTGAACTGGTCCCACTTGTGGCTCAGGAAACCCACCCCGCCAGCGGCTAGGAACGCGATGATCGCGACCAGCAGGCCAGCCGCGCTAAACCGCGTCAGTTGGCGCCGCGAGATCACGAGCAGGCGCGGCCGCTCGACGTGCCGCTCGACCAGGACGATTGCGCAGACGAGCAGTGCGACCGCGAGGGCCACCGCGATCGCGATCGCGATCAGCTGGTTGCCCTGGTGCGCGGCAAGAGTTGACCGCAGACCATCGCGGAGCGCCGCCCGTTGATTGGCCGCTGCGATCAGCAGCGCCGAGCCGGCGCCACCGGCCGCGATGATCGCGAGCTTCGCCGGACGCTCAGGTGCGAGCGCGACGAACACGACCAGACCGACCGCGATCTCGATGACGCCGCCACGCGACGCGGTGAGAAACGCGCATAGGGCAAGGAGTGGCAGACACGCCCCGGCCGCGCTGCGTGCGATCAGCGACCTCGCACCCGTTGCGCAGTAGAGAAGCGCCGGGATGCCGATAGCCACCAGCGCTGCCAGCGCGTTCCAGTACTCGATCGGATAGGAGAGCCGTTTGGTCGCGCCCGGCAGCGCGGCGTTGACAGCCGGAACCGCAAACCACTGAAAATGCAGCCGCGAGAGCAGCGCGACGACGGCGATCGCGACGATTCCCGTCGCCAGGCCGTAAACCATGAAGCGGATCGCCTGGCGACCTCGCACGAGCAGCACGAGCAGCATCAGCCCGACGTAGAGCAGCATCTGCGAGACATCGGTCATCGTGCTCTCGCTGCTCTCCGTCCACGCGAGGCTGAGCGTCGTCCACGCCGCATAGCCGGCCAAAAGCCCAATGCCGATCCAGCCGGCGCGACCTAGACGCGCGCGCACCAGACCGAACGCGAGCACCAGCAGGATCACCCACCAGGCGGCGATCGCGACCTGGCTGCTGATTACGGTGTCATAGCCGCCCTGGCGAACGCCGAGGTAGACGATCAGCGTCACCGGCAAGAGCCAGCCGCAGAGCGCTCCGCTATCGATCGTGCGCCGGACGCTGAGCACGCCGCCGCGCGCGGTGAACGTGGTTGTGCCCTCCACGGCCTAGCTCCCCTTCCGGCGCATGGTTAGCGCGATCGCGACGATCAGGCTGACGCCGAGCAGCACAGGCAGCAGCGTGCCCACCCCGCCGCCCGCGCCGAATATGGCTCCCGCGACCAAGCCCGTTGTTGCCTCCTTGCGATAGCTGAGCGTCCGCTGATGCCTGAGCTTGTGGCGAACCGGCGCCGGCGCAGTTTCGGTCGCGACCGCTGCTGCATGACGTCCCGCCGCACCGTCCGAGCTGAGCTGGTGGGCGGCCGACTGTGGTAGCACGCTCGACGTCTGGGATGTCACCGGTTGCACCGTCGACACAGGCTGGCTGCCAACGGCGGTCGGTACGTCCTCCTGGTACTGCGCCGAGCCCGGGTCGCCTGGCGCGACGATGTGTTTGTGCGCCGACGCCGTCGCTGGGCCGAGCAGGCCGATTGCAAGCACAGCTGCGAAGGCCGTGGCAGGTCTCAGAACGCGGTCCATGTGAGGCTCGTGTCGCTTCCAGAGACGGCTCGGAGATTCGTGCCCATGCCGACGAGGAGGTTGCCGTCGAAGATCCGGCTCGCCCCGGCCTGCAGCGTGATCGCGGTGTTCCAGGTCGAGCCCGTCTCAACCTGGATGCTCACCGGACCCGCCGTAGGCGCCATGCCCCAGAGCTTCGCGACGCCGTTGGTGCGGTAGGCGGTGAAGGGGAAGGTGTAGGCGGTGTAGGAAGTCTTAGGCGTGTCCTGCGCGGGCGTCGCTCCGGCGTAGTAGATGCCCGAGGCGAGCGTGTTGACCCACCCGGGCGAGTAGTTGTCGTCGCGGATGTTCCACCACGCTATGAGGCTTACGCCCTGCTTCCAGAACACGTAGAACGCTCCCTCGAGGTATTGGGCCTGGAGGGCGGGGGAGAGCCCGTTGGGGTTAGGTGGGTTGCTGTCCCAGGAGAGCTCGGTGATCCAGAGAGGCTTGTGGCCCTTTGGTAGTAGGGTGCCGGCGCGCTCGGCGATCGGGATCAGCATCGTGATCTTGCCGAGGTCGGGGACGGAGATGTCGTCGGGGTCGACGGCGTGCGTAGTCGGCGGCCCGAGCGGATAGGGATGGTGGGAGATCGCGTTCATGTAGTCGTGCTCGTGGCAGTGCGTGGAGTGGGGGTGGGGGCCCGGGCTAATGCAGAGCAGTGCCCGCCAGAAGGTCACCGGCGGCATCCGTTGCCCGCCTGGCGGGTCGCCGAACGGAGCCGTCGTGCCGCCTGCCACGACGTCCTGCGGAGCGACCGACTTGACGCCCTTGAAGAACGCGTCCAGCAGCTTCCGGTAGATGCCCGGGCTCGCAGGCCGCTTCGAGGCGGACCACTGGGGCGTGAGATAGGTCGAAAGATTCGGCTCGTTCCAAGCCTCCCAATCTCGCACTGCCGGCAGCGGCTGCGATGAGCCGGCCGGAGTGAATGTGCCCGAGTAGCGTTTCGCCAGCGCGGTCGCGAAGGCGCCGAACCAGCTCGCGGAAGGCTTCCAGGTCCCTGCGGGCGCCACTGAGGTCGTCGGCCGGTTCGGCCCTTCCGCCCAGGCTGGGGCATCCAGTAGCGCGATCAGCGGCGTCATTCCGGATGCGGCGATTTCCTCCACCGTGGCGTCTGCGGCCGCCCAGTGATAGCCGCTCCAATTCGGGTCAGCCGCCTCGGCGAGGCTCGGTGGCTTAGTCGGCGACAGCGCCGCCCAAGCCGTCGCAAAGCGCCACACAGACGCACCGTCCGCGTGAGCGCGATCCATGACCGTGGCGATCTCCGAGGGGTCCCCAAGGGCATCGACCTCGTTGTCGTTGAATCCGAGCGTAAGGCCCCTGGGCGGCCCATAGTCGCTCCGTGACGTCTTGCCGCGCGCGCTGGCGGTTGCTGCGAGCTGCGTCCACAATAGGACAGCGAGCGCCAGGCAGCACACGCTCAAAAGCGCAGCACGGACTTGCCAGTGGAGGGCGTGGGTCGCGATCATGTTCGTAGTCTTCGCATTGGCTTTGTTCCAGCTGCCACGCTAAATGCGGCACCCCGCAGTTGTGACTGAAGGTTCAATACGGGAAGGGGAGTGCGGCCCTGACAACGCCGCGGGTGGGTGGCAGTCGGCGCGCTTGCCCAGCCTGCGTCGCGACGGCGAAACCCTGGCCAGCACGAAGGTCCGCGTCGCCAAGGGAAGCCGATCACGATCGTCCTGTTCGTCTCGAGCGTCGCTCGTCGCTCGCTCGTTCGCCACGATGGGCAGGGCGCCCGCTTGGTCGTGTCGCTGTTCGCCGCAGACGGTCAGGTCGGGCACGCCAGTGCCCGACGCAGGTACCGGTCGAAGCTGGCGAGGTGCGGAGGAACGACACGCTCGACGCTTTCCCTGAGCCGCTGCTGGGGTCTGGGCTGCTGCTGCCGCCTAGCTCGGAGCCTCCGCTCGGCGGAGCGATCGCCTGGCGTTTGGGTTCCGCAGCCGAGCTTGGCGGGCGTGAGGCGCGCGATGCGTTCGGTCAGGAGGGCCTTTGGGACGGTGGTGAGAGTCGAGCGGTCGGCGTGGCCAAGGCCGTCAACGTACCCGTCTTATCGGTCAGGGGTGCGAACCGCGTACAACTTCGGCATGACCTTCCCAGAGTCGCTGCGGACGCCGGACACGTACCCCAGTGTTACGGCTGGGCGAGTGGAAGCCGCGGACGTGGATGGCGTGAAGCGGCTCGAGGATCCATGACGGAGGGAGCGCCGCCGCGCATCAGCACTGAGGGGCGCAGGCTTCGAGTCGTCTACCTCGACCACGTCGCCATCCTGTCGGGTGGCGAAATCGCTCTCCTTCGACTTCTCGACACGCTCGACGAGGTCGACGCACACGTGATCCTGGCGCAAGACGGTCCGCTCGTCGAACGGCTGCGATCGGCGGGCGTGTCCGTCGAGGTGCTGCCGATGCGCGAGCGCACCAGAGATCTCCGCAAGGACCGCGTTAGCCCGCGCGGCCTGCCGATCAGCGCACTCGTCGATACCGGGAGGTATACCTTCCGCCTCGCCCACCGGCTGCGAGCTATCAAGCCCGACCTCGTCCACACGAACACGTTGAAAGCCGGGATCTACGGCTCCCTGGCCGCACGTCTCGCCCGGGTGCCAGTCGTGTGGCACGTCCGCGACAGGATCGCAGCGGAGCGGCCCCGCGGCGGGGCCGTAGAGTTATCAGGCATTGAGCTCGGGCATCACGTTGTGCCTGAAGGTTCAATACGGACCGGGGAGTGCGCTCCTGACACGACCGAGGCGTCGCCGAGCCGGCCGCGCTCCCGACGCATGGGCGACCGTGCCGAGGTCTTATTTCGCCACGCGTACCCAGGCTTTCCGCCGAATCAGCTGTGGTTGCAGCGCCAGAGCTTGCGCCGACCAGTGTGGCTGGGCGGAACCTGAACGGACGGGCGCGGCGGGATCTCTGCTCCCCTGAGCAGTGCCTCAGGCACGGCTTGCGTCAACCACTCCGCTAGCGGGCTGAGACCTGCCTGCTCGATGTCGGCCGCCAGCGTAGGCGGGCGGCGAAAAGTGTCGTGGGCGTCGGAGGAGACGTTGTGCACCATCTCGTCTGCAACCAGCTGTCTCGCGAAGCGGCGCACTTCACGACCGAAGCGGCCGACGAGCGAGCCTGCGGTGATCGACATCAACACGCCGGAGCGGCCGAGTGCGTCGAGGACGCTGTGGTCGCGCTGGAAGGCCACGCAGCGCTCGGGGTGGGCGAGAACGACGCGGTAACCAGTCCTTTGTAGCCGGTAGATCAGCATGTCGATCCCGGTAACGATAGGCGTGAATGGGGGCTCGATCAGCAGGCACCCGCCACCGCCCAGCGTTAGATGAGCGAGCTGCGCGGCTTCGATGTCCGCCGCGCGCGTCATCGCGATCTCAGCCCCTACACGGACCTCGAGAGCTACGCCGTCCTGTGCGAGACGCCCGTTGAGCTCACGCGTGAGCCTCGCAATCGTCGCGGCGTCATTCTGGTACTCCCACGAGACGTGTGGCGTCGCAACAATCACCCGCGTCCCGTCGCGCGCTGCCGCGCGCGCTAGCGCTAGCGAGTCCTCGATCGTCGCTGGACCGTCGTCGATGCCCGGCAGCACGTGGCAATGCAGATCGATCACGGCATCGATCGTCGCGGATGTTTGAGCACCGGATGAGCCCTCCCCACGATGAGAGAGGCTACGCCGCGCGCAGGGCGCCCTGCGTCACGAAGTCGCTACAGGCCGCGGCGACCGGCGACGCAGACGACCGTCTCCAGCAGAATCTTGAGGTCCGCCCAGAGCGACCAGTTCGCAACGTAGAGGTAGTCGATCTTGACCATCTCGGTCAGCGGGATGCGAGCCGAGCCGAGTGTCTGCCAGCGACCTGTCATGCCGGGAGTGAGGTGCAGGCGGCGGCGGTCGTGCCCTGTGACCCGCTCGTCCTCATCAACGACCAGCGGCCGCGGGCCGACGAGGCTCATATCACCGCGTAGGACGTTGAACAGCTGGGGCAGCTCGTCGAGGCTCGTCTTGCGCAGAAACCGGCCGATCCGCGTGATGCGGGGATCGTTCTCGATCTTGAACAGGCCGCTCGCCTCGTTGAGCTCCTGAAGGTCGGCCTTCATCGCGTCGGCGCCATCGACCATCGTGCGCAGCTTGAGCATCCTGAAATGATGGCCGTCGCGGCCGACGCGTGTCTGGCGGAAGAGGACGGGGCCAGGCCCATCGAGCTTGATGAGTAGCGCGAGTAGCGCGAGCAGCGGCGCCGAGAACATCGCAAGAAGCGCCGCGCCGGCCAAGTCGAAGGCGCGCTTGATGGCCTTCGATGAGCGCGAGAGCCCGAAGCGAGGTACGCCGAGCAGTGGCACGCCGCCGAGATCGTCGAACGCGACAGACGAGCCGACCGCGCCGAGCGAGCTTGGCAGCAGGCTGACGCTGAGCCCGCTCGCCATCGCCTCGCGCACAACGTCCATGGTCTCCTCCGGTTCGTCGTGATCGGATAGCGCGATCATCACGCGATGTGCATCGACCGCTGCCGCAATGCGGCTCAGGCCATGAGGGTAGCGAACGATCTGATCGATTTCCACGACCCCGACCAGCTCGATGTTTGGCCGGTCTCGGAGCTTCGGCTCGAGACGGCGGTGCACCGTGTCGCTCGCGACCAGTAGGCAACGCTCCACCTCTGAGCGATAGCCGGCGATCGCACGCGCGAATATGCGAGCCGCCGTCAGCGAGGCGATCAGCGTCAGCCACAGCGTCAGCAGGTAAACCGTGCCAGGATCGCCGACAACGACGTAGTGGCGCGCCAGCCAGGTCAGCAGCGCGAACAGCGTCGCGAGGTTGACGAGGCGAGGAAACTCGTCCAGCGTCGATTTGTGAATCACGAGTTCGTCGCGGTCGTAGAGCCCCTGAACCTTAGACGCGAAGATGATCAGCGGCACAACGACGAGGACCTCAGGCGCCAGTGCGTAGCCGCCGATCACGACCATCGCGAGCACGACGGCTCCGAGTGCGGCGGCGGCGTCAGCGAGCGCCAGTGCGTGGCGATAGCGCCGCTCGCGCAACACGGCCACCGGGTTCGCCCGGAGTTCGCCGGATTGGCTTGACCGCCACAGCGACTCAGCCGCAGCGCGGCGCTTGGACGCGCTGTAGCGCGGGAATGCCCCAGAGCGGGTTGAGCGTCGGGTCGACGCGCTCGCAGCGCTCTGCGCGTTTAGTGCGCTGCTCTCAGACTGTTCCGTGTCGGTTGCCATGGGCTATGGTGCTCGCGTTCTACTTGGCTTGATAGTCCCAGTCCTCGGGGCGACCTCAAGGTGAGGTCTCTACCCACCGCGTGCGTCTCGTCATCGCGAGCTCGGCGGCGAAGATAGCGTTTACATAAACGAAAGGCCGAGTACGTTTGTCCAGCCGAGTACGTTTGTCCAAAATCCGCCAGGTTTCCTTGTGCATGTGGGCGCGCCAGTCTATTGGCCCGACGGCTGAGCGGTCGCCACGGCGGTCGTCGGGCCGCCTCGCATTCGGGCGGCGCGCAATACTCCGCGACATGATCCCCGGCGATCACGTCCGCCAGCCCCCGCAGGGGCGGGCCCGTTGTCGCCTACATTTGTGAGGTAGCCGAGCACGTCGGCGAGAGATCTCGAGACCGCTCCACCCCGAGGAGAACATTTGCATGGTTGTTCACCCCCTCCCGACCACGCTCGTGGACGACCGCATGGCAGACTGGCTGCGGCCGTTTACGGTGGATCTCGGCGGCGAGCGCTTCGCACGCCTCCGCCAGAGCATAGAAGCGCTGCGCGAGGCGCTCGCGTTACCCAACGCCGTTGACGCAGTCGCCTACGCATACGGTGACGAGGCAGCCGGCGAGCGAATCATAGAGACCGTGCGAGTGGCGGCTCAAAACGTCGACGCGGACTACACCGCCGCGGTCGGGGACGCGGAGCCGCCGGCACTCGTGGCCGCTGCGCTTGCCGATCGGCTGGCTGTCGAGCCCGATAGCGATATCTCGACCCTGATCTCGATGCTTGTCCTGTCGGCCGAGTGGAGTGGCCTGCGCGCCGCAATTGACGGGATCCGACTGGCCGACTACGCGAGCCGCCAGCTGGAGTACCGGTCGGCGTCTGCTCGGCGCTTGGTGGGGCTGACCACCGTTCCGTCGGCTAGCGAGTTCGTTCGCGATGCGTTGCGTTCGCTCGACGCCGCGGCGCAAGACCTTGCACACCAATCTACCCAGTACCGCCGCGGCAGCGAGCTCGCGACTCAGGCTGACATCGTGACCGAGTTGGCGGCCAGGATTGACGAGCTTGCCGCCCGGGCTGACTCCGAGGACGCCGTGTTGCGCGAGCAGTTGCGCCAACAGACCTGGATGTTGCAATCCTGGTGCGAGACGGCCGACTCAGCGTGGAGCGACGTTGCGCCGGAGGCGCGCCCGATCATCGCCGCGATCGAGCTCGCGCAACGCACTTTGGGTGGTACGCCGGCGGTCGGCGCCGAAGCTTTGCTCGGCAGCGTTCTTGCCGGCGCCGGGCGCGGGTTGGGCGTCGATCCGATCGCGGCGATTTCCGCAGCCGGCCCGTACCTTGAGGATCGCCTGCTCACCGCGCCGCACCCGTTTTTATTCCCGCTGACCAGCGAGCTGTCACATTGGCGTGAGCTCGCGGCCGACCGGGACGAGCCGCGGTGGCGGCCGTCGGCACACGGGCTGACCGAAGCCTGGCAGGAGGAAACCGCTATCGCGGTGCAGGCGTATCGCGAGGCGCTCGCGTTGCGGCTGCTCGGGCATGACTGAGGCGCCACAGCCAGCGGGTGCCCAGGCCGGCGTCGACGTGGACGACTCGGTCACAACACTGCTCGGTGCTGAGCTGCTCGACTCGGAGGGGGCAAGTCAAATCCTCGCTCGCGGTCCCGGGCGGGTCGTTGTTTGGATGGGCGAGCGCGGGAGCGGCACGACGACGTTGATCGCGCGCCTCTACGAGCGACAGCGCCTCCCCGGAGAGGACGCGCGGTTTGCCGGTTCGTCGACGCTGCTGGCGTTTGAGGCGCTAGCTAATCAGCTGGCCCTCGCGGTAGGCGGTTCGACGGCATCGCGCGACCATCCCACGCGCGACGCCGACGGTCGCCAGATCTATCACCTTGCGCTCAGCCACGGCGTCGACAGGGTCAACCTGCTACTCGCTGACCTGCCTGGCGAGCTTTTCCGGGCCGTTGCCGACAACCAGCTCGCACTCTCTGCGATCCCGCTCGTGCGTCGCGCCGACAAGCTGGTACTGATAGTCGACGGCGCTCGTCTGCGCGATCCGGCTGCGCGCTCCACTGTGCTGACCCGCGTACGTCAGCTGCTCGAGCGCTTGGCGGCTGACTCGCTACCGCACCCGAGTACGGAGCTTGCGCTCGTGGTCACCAAGTGGGATCTCATCGTCGAGGACCCGGACACTCTCGCCTATTGGCAGGCGCGCGAGCACCAGCTCGCAGCCGACGTTCGCGAGCTGCACGCGGGTGCGGAGCACGTACGCGTCGCGGCCGGCGCTCCCGCCAGCTTTCCGCAGGATGACGGTGTTGGTGCCCTGCGCTCATGGCTTCTCGCGCCCCCCGGTGCGACGCCAGGCCCGCCCGTTGAGCCCTATGAGTGGCCGGACGATGCGCCGGAGCGGATGCGAAAGCCCTGGCGGCGCCCGACATGAGGTTCATGCTCCTGGGCGAGCAGGCGACGGGCAAGAGCTCGATGCTCGTTGCGCTGTACGGCGCGCTCGTCAACCGCCGTGCGGGCGATTTACGGATCGTGCGTACGGTGGACGACGTCGAGTTTCTCTCGCGTGGGCTGCTCGCGTTCGCGCGCCAGGAGAGCCTGCGCCGGACGGAGGTAGACAGTGACGCGGCTTTGCTCATCGACCTTGCGACGGGGAATCAGGTTGTCAGCCTCGACATTCCGGATCGCTCGGGAGAGCTTCTCAAGCACATGCTCGATGCGCGGGTATGGGATCCGGACCTCCTTGCGCAGATCGGGCCGGCGGCAGGCGCGATGCTGTTCCTCCGGGCGGACCTGCTCGCCCCGGACCAGGGTCCAGATCCGCAGCTTGCCTCTGACGGCCCCGGCACCGTCGAGCCGGCGGACACTGTCGCGGGGGATACAGCCGAGCTTGGTTGGAGCCCTGCGCGGATGCCGGCCGATGCGCGCGCCGTAGACCTGTTGCAGTCGCTGTTGGCTCAACGCTCGCAGCCACTACCGCTTGCGATCATCGTCTCAGCGTGGGATCGCGTGACCGCGTCCTCGCCGCAGCCGTCCCCGAGCGACTGGCTCGCCGAGAACGTCACGCTTCTGGATCAGTACCTGGCCAGCAACGCCGACCGGCTCCCGCACGCCGTGTTTGGGGTCTCGGCACAAGGCGGAGATTTTGTGGCGGGTCTGCCGGGGGACCTGCTCGCGGAAGACCCTTGGGATCGCGCATACCTCGTTGGTCCCGAGGGCCAGCGCGATAGCTTCGCGGCGCCGATTCTCTGGCTGCTGGAAGCCAGCACGTAGTTGAGGTTGCGAGCCGAGGATGAACGCTGTGGATCAGCTTCTGTTCGGTTACCGCGACGGGCACGAGCTGATCGCGGGATCGCGGTCGCTCTCGCCGCGGCAGCAACGCGACGTTCTGCCTCATCTCGATGCGAGCTTTGAGCACGCCGATTCCCGGCAGCTCGTCGGTATCGGGATCCCGTCGCTTGACGGCTACCTGTTGGCACGGATCTGGCCGGCTCCCGAACGCCCACGGCCCGGGGCCGTGTGGGCGCATGCGCTGGTGCTGAGCGCTGACCAGCTGGTTCGCGTCCCGCTCGCCGGGTTGCTCGGGCTGCTGCGTCGTCCGCTCGACGATCGATTCGAGTACTACAGCAGTGCCCTGCCGTTGCCAAAGGGAGCGGAGCACACCGCACCGCCGCTGCTCACGCGCGCTTTGACCTGGGCGCTGCAATCCGGCGACGGCGGCCGGGTGATCGTCCTGTGGGACCACCCGGACGAGGCCGAGGCGGCACTTGTCGCGCTCCTCGAGTCAATCCCAGGGTCCGATCGCATGGCGCTGAGCTTCCGCACCCGTGAGCGCGCGCGCCCGAGCTCGCCCTACCGCATCCAGGTGGCCGCTACCGTCGCCGGACCCTTGGGTGAGGCGCGCGAACTTGTGATCGATCCCCGCGACCGACCACAAGCGTCGCGCGCGTAGCCGTGAGCTGGTTGTCCTGGTGGGCTGCGAGTGCGGACCGCAGACCGTCGCGGACCCCCGCCCGCTGATGGCCGCCTCGATCAGGACCGCCGAGCCGGCGCCGTCGGCGACGATGATCGCGAGCTTCGCCGGGCGCTCCGGCGTTAGTGCGACGAACACGGCAAGCCCCACCAAGATCTCGATGATGCCGCCAACCGGTGAGATCGCAGACATCGAGCGTGCTACCCCAATCGGCCGCTCGCCAACGTTCTCAACCCGAATGCTCACAGGACCCGCCGTCGGCGTCATGCCCCAAAGCTGCGCGACGCCGTAAGGTGCGGGAGGCGTTGAAGGGGAACGTGTAAGCGGTGTAGGAGGGTTTGGGCATGTCCTGCGCGGGTGTCGCGCGCGCATAGTAGATGCCCGAGGCGAGCGTGTTGACCATCCGGGCGAGTGGTGGTCGTCGCGGAAGCCCCGGGAAGCGGGCTCTCTTGGACGCAGGCGTGCCGATGACCGGCTGGATGCCGCGCGTCGAGGCCTTGCGCGCGTTGGGCGCAAGCACTATCTACCCCCACTGGACAGCGTGGGACGGCTTGCCGTTGTCGGTGCTCGAGGCAATGGCGTTGGATGTCGTCGTCGCGGCAAGCGACATCGGACCCAACCGTGAGTTGCTCGGCCCTCGCCAGGTCTGCTTGAGGGCACCTGACAGACCTGAGAACGCCTGAAAACACTGGAGGTCACATGTTCCGCCAACGCTTATAACCCGTCGGTCCCAGGTTCGAGTCCTGGCCGGCCCATCAAAAGGACGTGCAAACGCCGGTCTTTCTTGTATTAGTGCCGGCGCCCAAGCCTTGTGCGTGTCCCAGCGTGTCCCGAAACGTTCGGTCCCCCGCGTCGGCGACGGGCGGTTCCAGGGCGTTTTGAGCAGCAGACCGCGGCCGCCGCTGCCAATTGGCATCACGTCACGGTGCCAGACTTCGATGATGGACTGGACGCGGATCTCGAAGCAGCAGTGCACGCTCACGGTCGACGGCGAATGCTCGCGATCAACGAGCTTGGCCCCTACTGAACGAGGAAGGGCGGCGGCGTGTGCGTCCGCATGACCGGCAGTGGGTACGACGTCACCGATCACGCGACACTCCACGTGGCGCAGACCGCTGCAAGAGGCTTGTCTTATGGTCGCGGCTGGCTGGGGCCGAGGCGGCAGGCCGCCGGCCAAGCTTGCCGATGTACCACACGGGGACGAAGAACCCAGAGATCTTCGAGGCGTACGTTGATCAGAAGAACCGTGTGATGTGGTATTGGCGGGAAGGAGGCAAGATCGTCCTTCTACACAACTGCAACCACGACATCGTCGAGGGCTACTGAGCAACGGCGGCGCACGGTAGACGCCAGAGCGAAACGTCACGCGAGCGTGTTATTCATCAGATCGATCAAGTCCTCGCGCATCTCGCGAGCCCGACGCTGGGAGCGTTCGACGCTGTGCTCGTTGCCAGCGCAGTCGGGATCAGCGCGACTGACGTCGTTTCCGCCGATGCAGCGTTCGCCAGCGTTCCTGGGATACGCCACGTGGTCCCCGATCGCGTCGGCATCGAGCAACTGCGCGGAACCTAGACCCGCTCCGGCCCACCGCGAACCGTGGCGGCCGCAGGCCCCGTACACGCGTCGGCACTAGAGACGCGTAGGTTTGTACAGCGGTCCAAGACGCCTTTGTAGCGAAATGGCGCCAATTGCGCAGGCAATAGTCGCTAGACTCGAACCAAGCTACCGCTCGCCGTCTCGACGGGGACTTGGCTGCGACCCGGGGCAATCAACACCCTCGCAGGTGAAGCACTTCACCGGCTGTCTTGCCGCAAAGTCCGTAATGTCAGCCCCACAGGAGTCACATGTGCGCAAGGAACGCACGAATGCGTTTGGCGGGCTGTCAGGACCCCTGATGTGAGCCGCGCCTGACGCATGCCGAGCGACAAGACCACCACTTCACAGCACGCTCCACGAGCGAGCCGCTCGCCGTTTCCGCGCGCCGAGGTCTACGGCCTCAAGCAGCAAAGAAGCGCCTCCAGAGCTGATCTCGACGTCGAGGACGCGGTTCAGGCGGCGCCGGACACCGCTTCCGTCGCGATCGTCGAGCCGGTTGCGCTGCGAGACGTGCGTCGCCGCGAGCAGAACTACCGCCGTGCGCTTGCGCTCGCCGACGCCTGCGCGGCAGCGTTGTCCGTCGTCGTCGCGATCGCCCTGATCGGCGGCTATGGTCTGCGCCTCGAATACCTCCTGATCATGCCGCTGACTGTGATCGTCGCCAAGCTCGAGGGCCTCTACGACCACGACGAGCTGGTCATCCGCAAGTCGACGCTCGACGAGTTCCCGCGGCTGTTGAACCTAGCCACCCTTTTCGCGCTCCTCATCTGGCTCGCGCGCCATTACGTCATCGTCGGCGCTCCGACTACGCTGCTTCTCGTTGCTCTCTGGGGAACCCTGATCGGCCTGCTCTTCGCGCTCAGGTTCATAGCTCGCGCCGTGGCCGGCCGGTTTTCCCCGGTCGAGATCTGTCTCTTCGTCGGCAGCGCCACGGTGTATCGCCGTCTCCAGGCGAAACTGGTGGGGGAGACCGGGGTCGCATTGGTCGGCTCGGTGGATCTCGAGGACGTGGTGAGCGACCTCGCGGCGTTGCGCTCGGCGACTGAGACGCTCGGCATCCACCGGATCATCATCGCGACCGGCGGAACTGCCGATGCCGAGCTGACGATGGACCTGGTCCGTGGAGCCAAGGCAGCTGGGCTGCGCGTCAGCATCGTCCCGAACGTGCTCGCCGCCGTCGGCAGCTCGGTGGCCTTCGACGATCTGGGCGGCATGCCGCTGCTCGGCGTTCCGAGCTTCGGGCTCAGCCGGTCCTCGAAATACGCAAAGCGGGCGTTTGACATTGTCGGGGCGAGCGTCGGCTTGATCTTCCTCTCGCCGCTCATGCTCCTCGCAGCAGTGCTTATCAAGGTGGGTTCACCCGGCCCCGTCATCTTCCGCCAAACCCGGATCGGTCGCGACAGCAAGCCATTCCGGATGCTCAAGTTCCGCACGATGGTCGACGGTGCCGACGCCCTGAAGGGCGACCTCCGCGATCAGAACGAGGCGACCGGTCTCTTCAAGATCACCGACGATCCACGCGTCACGCGAGTCGGGCTTCGCCGCGCGAGCTTCGATGAGGTACCGCAGCTAATCAACGTCCTGCGCGGCGACATGAGTCTCGTCGGTCCCCGCCCGCTCGTGCTCGACGAGGACGAGCGGATCACGGGCTTCGATCGACGCCGCCTGCACCTGACCCCCGGGATCACCGGCCGCTGGCAGATCCTCGGCTCAGCGCGCATCCCGCTGTCGGAAATGGTCAAGATCGACTACCTCTACGTAGCCAACTGGTCGTTGTGGGCAGACATCAAGATCCTCGTCCAGACCGTCGGCTTCGCCGCCCAGCGCCGCGGACTGTGACGCCGCTCGCCCAGCTCGCGCCCGATCGCGAGACGGCGCCGCATCCAGACGAACCCTCCGTGGGAACCACCGACCCGGCGACGCTGGGCGACGTCACGATCGTTCACGACTACCTGAACCAATACGGCGGGGCGGAAAAGGTCGTGCTCGAACTCGCCGAGATGTTTCCCGCGGCGCCGATTTACACGTCTCTGTACCGGCCGGAGTCCACGTTCCCCGAGTTTCACGCGCGAGAGGTGCGAACGACGTTCCTTGATCGCCTGCCGGTTGACGCGGGGTTCCGCAACCTCTTTCTGCTCTATCCCGCGGCGTTTCGGTCTTTGGGGGAGCTGCCGGGCGAGGTCGTGATCGCGAGCTCGAGCGGCTGGGCGCACATGGCACGTACCGCCCCTGAGTCTCTGCACGTCGTGTATTGCTACACACCGGCCCGCTGGCTCTACAGATCCGACTACCTCGAGAGCGGCGATCGCAGCTCTGCGCAGCAGGCACTTGTCGGTCCGGTTGCAGGCGCGTTCAGAGCACTCGATCGCAGGGCAGCTCGGCGAGCTCACCTCTACCTCGCGATCAGCCGCGAGGTGCAACGCCGAATCAGACTCGTCTACGGGAGAGACGCGGCCGTTGTATACCCGCCAGTCGACACGGACCGCCTCACCCCACGGCCTCGCGGCGAGCGATTGCTGGTGATCTCGCGTCTGCTCCCTTACAAGCGCGTCGATCTCGTCATAGGTGCTGCCGCGCGCGTCGGCCTCGGCCTGGACGTCGTCGGCGACGGCCCCATGCTCGAGGAGTTGCGGCGGGTCGCAGGAGCCGGCGTGGAGTTCCATGGCGTGGCATCTCAGACAGTGGTCACGGAGCTTCTCGAAACCTGCAACGCCGTCTGCGTCGCGGGTGAAGAGGATTTCGGCATCGTCGCTGTCGAGGCGCAGGCTGCCGGTAAGCCGGTTGTCGCCCTCGGCCGCGGCGGCGCGCTCGAGACGATCGACGCCGGGGTGACAGGTGTGCTCTTCGATGACCAGACCGAGGAGAGCGTGGCCAATTCGATCGTGCTGTGCCAGCAGATCACAACCGCACCGGACGTTATCGCCGGGCGTGCGGAGCGTTTTTCGCGTACAGCGTTCAAGCGGCGTCTGTTGGCGGCGATCACAGCGCGTGCCGAGGCACGAGCATGACCGGTCCGAACACGGGCGACGTCCTGCAATGCGTCGAGGCATCAATGCGTAAACTTTCTTGCCCGCGCCGAACAGGTGTCCGCGCTAGCACCATGGCAGTGGTTGGTGCCGACCACGATGAGCCACCCATCCGGTAACGAATACCCGAACGCGCCGCAGGCGCTGGACCTTCGCGCCGCGATTCGCCCGATCCGCCGATGGAAATGGCTCATCGTGCTGGTCGTTGTTGTCGCGGCTGGCGGAACATACGGTCTGACGTCGCGACTGGCGAAGCACTACGTCGCGAGTGCGAGGGTCTACGTCACGGTGACCGATCCAGCGGCGGGCATCGATTCCTCGCAACCCACAGCACCTCCGACGTCACAGGACATGCAGGACCTGGCGGAGCTCTTCACGGCCCAGTGGGTCACCGCCGCTGTGGCCAAGCAGCTCGGATTGGTGCCCGGCAGCGCGGCAGCAGGGTCTGTGAGCGTGACGCCGCTCGAAGGGCCTAACTCGACCATCACGAGCTTTCTCATCGTCACGGCAACCGCAGGTTCCGCAGGCCGCGCGGCGCAACTCGCGAACACGTACGTGTCCGTCTTTCTTGCGACCCGTCGTAGTGCTCAGTCGGTTGAGGCTACGTCGGACGCCAATGCGACCCACCACGAACTCGATTCGCTCCCCGACACGCCCGCGAATGCTGCTCAGAGACAGGCGCTGCTCACTCAGGAGAGCCAGCTGCGCACTCTGGCACTGAACCCGGCAGCCGGCGCGGAGCAGACGAACACCGCGGTTGCGCCGACTGCGCCGAGTTCTCCGAAGCCAGCGCGCGACGCCGTGCTCGCCGGAGTCGTCGGTCTGTTGCTCGGCCTCGGCCTAGCGTTCGGACTCGAGTTCTTCGACCGCCGGCTGCTTCGCGTATACAGCGTCGAGTCGACGTACGGGCTACCCGTTCTCTCGGTGTTGCCTCACGTGCGCGACCCGAACGCGACGCGAGATGGGCACCCGGTAGTCCCCCCGCAGTTCGTCGAGCCGATGCGCAGCCTGCGTGTCAGCATCGGGTTGGCATCTGGTGAAACCCGGCGTCGCAGCTTGCTTGTCGCAAGTGGCATCCCGGGTGAAGGCAAGTCCACGATCGTGCGCGATCTTGCTTTGGTGCACGCTGAGTCCGGCGACTCTGTGCTTGTCATCGATGCTGACCTCCGTCAACCGAGCGTCGGACGGATGCTCGGCGTCCACGCGCCGGCTGCGGATGGCGCGCAGACGCAGCCAGGGCTCGCGCAGGTGCTGCGCGGTGAGACCAAGCTCGAGTTTGCGATTGTGCCGGTGCTCCGTTTCGGCGAGGCTAGACCAAGCGCGAACGGCGGCGGCCCGTCCAGGGCACCGAAGCACTCTCAGCGTGCCGACCCCGGATGGTTCTCGTTGAAACGCCGGCCCCCGGGGGCGCCGACAGCCCAGCACCCGCGCGACCCCAACGCCGACGGATCGATCGACCTGCTGAATTACGGCGAGCGTATCGCGAATCCCCTGGGCTTGCTGGCTTCTGAGGCGATGAAACAAGTTCTGGCGGCTTCGTCCGCGAGCTATGACGTCGTCATCGTCGATTCCGCTCCGGTGCTCGCCGTAGCAGATGCGGTGCCGCTGTTGAGCCTGGTCAGTGGCGTGGTTCTCGTTGCGCGGCTGGGCGTGAGCACTCGAGAGTCTGGCGCGCGGCTCCACGCACTACTCGAGCGCGTGCAGGCCGCGAACCTCTTGGGCGTCGTAACGAACGACGCACGCGGCGCCGACCAAGATGAGGGCTACGGAACGTACGGGTACGGCGGTGCCCTGCCGCCGGCGGCTGGCGAAGCCTACGTGCCGCTAGCTCAGCCCGATCCGCGGTAACGACGTGATCCGCGACGCGTTGCGCGCCGCTCCATCCAGTGGCAGCCGATGATCGGGGTCGCTGGCTCAGCCCATCCTGTGCGCTTGCGGAGACCGCGCCAGGGCTCCGACTTCGAACTACTGCGCGCTTCGGCGCTCGGCGTGGCGGTCGGAGTCGGGACGGCGGCCGTCGTCGCCTTCGCACAGGTGCCGCCGCTCCTTCTCGTCATGGTCCCGGTCGGCCTTGCCGTCGCGTTCGCGGTTTTTGCGTCGTCGGCCGCAGCAGCGGTTCTGCTCGGCCTTTCGATCCCCGAGATCACAGACGTCACGGGCGGTCACCTTGGTCTACATGTGGCGGCGAGCGACGTGTTGCTGGTCCTTGTCGGCCTGCGTCTCGTGGCCGAGGAGGCCGCACAGGGAGGGCTGGGGGTCGTGCGAGCCCTACGGCCCGTCCGGCTACCGTTCATCCAGTACGGGTGGCTGATCCTAGTCCTGCTCGCCCTGCACCCGGGCTTTGACTCCGCGGTCAAGAGCTTTCAGCGATTCGAGCTGTTCGGGCTGCCACTGCTCGCGGGTGCTTACTTCGCGATGCGCGGTCAGCACATGCTCGTGCTGCGCGCCTACGTCCTCGCGACGGCCGCGCTGGCTGTCACGTGGCCGATCCTTCGCTCGCATGGACTCGCGGCGCAGCTACCGAAGAACACGACCGGTCAGCTCATTGCCTGTGCGATTGTCCTGCTCGTCGCGGTGCCGGCGCTACGCCGGCTGCTGTGGTGCATACCCCCGCTGCTCCTGGGGCTCGCGCTAACAGCGAGCCGGGGTTCGGTGCTCGCGGTCGTCGTCGGGGTCCTCGTCCTCTCCATCATGGCCGTCGGCCCTAGCCGCCGGGTAATCCTCACAAGGACGGCGATCATCGTCCTCACCGGCGTCATCCTCTACCAGGCGGTGCCGAGTGCAGACACCGCGCGTCTGACCAGCCTCACCGGCAGCGCGGGTACCTCGGGTGCCTACAACATTCAGATCCGCTTTGACTACGCACACGACGCGGAGCAACTGATCGCCGCTCACCCGTGGACCGGCGTGGGCGTCGGCAACTACCTCGCCGGAGATCCTCACCTTGGCACTCAAACAACCGATCCACACGACGTTGTCCTGCTCGAAGCGGCAGAGGGCGGCTACGTATTCGCGGCCAGCTTTGTCCTGATGATCCTCGGCGCAGCGGCGGTGCTGTGGCGGCTGCGACGATCTGAGTTCGCGGCGGCGGCTGTTGCCGTACTGCTCGCCACCGTGGCGCACGGGCTGGTAGATGTCTACTGGGTTCGCGGCCTACCGGTGCTTGGGTTCCTGCTCGTCGGGATGGCGTGCGGACTCGTGGCGAAGCAGCGGGCGCGCGCGTGATGGGTGCCTGGCGCGTGCATGGCGTGGTCGTCGCATTCCATGCCCCAGGGCAGCTCTCGCGCTGCCTCTCCGGCCTGGAGCGACGCATTGCCGTGACGGTGGTGGACAACTCGTCGTCGAGCGACGTCGCAGCGGTCGCGCGACGGCACGGTGCCAATTACGTCGATGCCGGCGCGAACCGAGGGTTCGCAGGAGGCGTGAACATTGCACTGTCGCGGCTAGTCGATCAGAGCGCCGACGTCTTGCTGTTGAATCCGGACGCCGTGGTGACGCCAAGCTCCGTCGCGGCCCTCGCGCAGTTTCTGCATCTGCCCGAGCACGGGCGGCTCGCCGCGACCGCGCCACGACTGGTTGGGACGGACGGAGTCGAGCAGCGCGTCTCTTGGCCGTTTCCGAGCCCGAGACGAATGTGGGCTGAGGCGGTCGGACTTGGGCGCCTGCCGACCCGTCAGATCTTCCTTGCTGGCGCGGTGCTGCTCCTGCGACGCGAAGCGGTCCTCGACGTCGGTCCGTTCGACGAGCGGTTCTTTCTGTACGCAGAGGAGGCCGACTGGCAGCGACGCGCGCGAGAGCGTGGGTGGGCGTCTGCGCTCTGTCCGGACGCGGTCGCCGAGCACGTTGGAGGGGGCACCAGCATGCACGCTTCGCGACGCGAGACGCTGTTTCACGCGGCGCAGGAGACGTACATCAGGAAGTGGTACGGGCGGTCGGGATGGTTGGCGTACCGTGTGGCGGCGTGCCTGGGCGCCGCCGCGCGGGCGCTTGTGCTGAGGCATGAGCGCCGCAAGGAGGCCGCGCGACGGACGCTCCTCTACCTCCGCGGGCCGCGTCGCTGCGCGACGTTGCGAATGGAGTAGTGCTCTGCCGCGCGTGCTGCACATCGTCGTGAGCGACGCGTTTGCGGGCGCGGAGCGTTACGTCTGCAACGTTGCCAGCGAAACGGCACGGCGGGGCTGGGAGGTGGCGGTCGTGGGCGGTGACGCCACCGGCATGCGCGCGGCCCTGACGGATGCGGTGCGGTGGGAGAAGGGGTCGACCCTTGTGGAGTCCATGCGATCGGTAGTTCGCCTCGGTCGCTGGGACGTCTGTCACGTTCAGATGACAGCGGCAGAGACAGTCGCCGTCGCAACCCAGCCGGTGCACCGGGCCCCGATCGTTTCCACCCGCCAGTTCGCTGCCCGGAGGGGATCGAGCCTCGCGGGCCGGGCCGGTGCGCCGCTGATCGCAGCTCGGATCGCCCGCGAGATCGCGGTGAGCGAGTTCATCGCAAGGAGCATCGAGCGTGCCCCCGCGGCGGTCGTGATCTCCGGGGTACCGCCGTCGCCTCCCCTCTGGAGTAGCGAGAGTCGCGCCGTTCTCGTGCTGCAGCGCCTAGAGCCGGAGAAGGACACCCTCACCGCCCTCGAGGCGTGGCGCGTGTCACGTCTCGTCGAGGAGCGATGGTCGCTCCGTGTCGTTGGCGGCGGCTCGCAGCAGGCGATGCTCGAACGCTGGGTGAGCACGGAGGGCGTCGCCGGCGTGACCTTTACCGGTTGGACTTCAGACGTTGCGGGGGAACTGCGCCGCGCGGGCATGGTCCTCGCCTCCGCCGTGGCCGAACCGCTCGGGCTCTCGGTCGTTGAGGCGATGGCTGCCGGCGTGCCGGTCGTCGCCTCCGCCGCGGGGGGACATCTCGAAACGGCCGGTCAGGTACCCGGAGCTCAACTCTTCCCGGCCGGGAATGCGTTGGCGGGGGGGCTGGCCCTTCGGGCGCTGCGCTCCGACCGCGTACGCGCGCGTTTGTCGACCGAGAGCCGGCGTGTCGTGGCCGAGCACCTGACGGTTGAACGCCACGTCGACCGACTCCTTGGAGAGTATGAGGTCGCTCGCTCGGGCGCCAACTGTCGAGGGATCGACCCCGCAGCCGCGAGCGTGATGTGAGAGCCACAAGCGTGCCTCAACACCTGCCCGATGGCGTCGAACTGCCCGAACTGCGCGAGCTGGTCGTTTGTTCACTCGAGGCGTGGGATGACGTGTGGCGCCGCAACCAGTTCTTCACCGATGCGCTGCTCTGCCGTTCGCCGTCGCTACGGATCCTGTTCATCGAGCCGGCGGCCGACGTGCTGTTCGAGCTCACGCAATTACGCTGGCCCCAACCTCCCCGCCTAAGGGCGGTGGGCAACGAACGGCGGTTGCAGGCGTTCAGGCCGTTCAAGCCCCTGCCACGCAGGCTGGGATCGTTCAGCGACCGATGGCTCTGCCGCCGGGTGATCGAAGCGGCGCGCCGGCTTGGCTTCACGCGCCCGACGCTCTGGTTGAACGACGTCACCTATGCACCGCTCACCAGTAGCATGGGATGGCCCACCCTGTATGACGTCACCGACGACTGGCTGCTCGCGCCGTTTCCCACCCGGGAGCTGGATCGGCTCAGGCGACTCGAGGATGTTGCGCTGAGTCAGGCGGAGGAGGTTGTGGTGTGCTCGCCGGCTCTTGCGGCCAGCCGCGGGTCGCGGCGCGCGGTGACCGTCGTATCGAACGGCGTTGACATCGAGCACTTCCGGCAGCTGCGTCCACGGCCAGACGACCTGCCGCCCGCGCCGACGGCGGTGTACGTCGGAACGCTGCACGAGTCGCGCCTCGACATCGACCTGCTGACCGAACTCGCCGACGCGGACGGCCAGCTCTCAGTTGTCCTGGTCGGTCCCGATTCTCTCGCCGCGGCGCCGCGACACAGGCTGAGCGCCGCTCCAAATATCCACATGTTGGGAGCTCGGCCGTACGCCGACGTACCGGGCTACCTCCAACATGCCGACGTTATCATCGTGCCGCACTTAATCACACCATTCACCGAAAGTCTTGATCCGATCAAGGCCTATGAGTGCGCTGTGGTCGAGACACCGGTCGTTGCGACACCGGTTGCGGGGTTCCGCGAGCTTTCCAGCGAGTTGACAATTGCGCCCGCCGAGGAATTCGTCGCTGGAGTCATGGCGGCGCTTTCGGCTCCTCCGAGGCGCGCTGCGAGCGTTGTTCCCCCGAGCTGGACGGAACGAGCGGAGACCTTCGAGTTCGTTCTCAGGCGCGCAGGCGCCGCTGCGGCGCCGAGTCGACCGGCATGACGGACCGGACCGACCACGTAGGCTCTGGGGAGCTGACGCGATCTGCACGCGTGATCACCTTTTATCTTCCGCAATTCCATCCCATCCCCGAAAACGAAGAATGGTGGGGAGCGGGGTTCACCGAGTGGACCAATGCCGCCCGCGCCAAGCCCCTGTTTCGCGGGCATGCGCAGCCACACCTCCCGGCCGACCTCGGCTTCTATGACCTCCGCCTCCCGGAGTCGCGCGATGCACAGGCCACGCTCGCGCAGCGCTATGGCGTGGAGGCGTTCTGTTACTGGCACTACTGGTTCGCCGGACGGCGGATCCTCGAGCGGCCCTACACCGAGATGCTCGCGAGCGGCTCCCCGGATTTTCCGTTCTGCCTCGCATGGGCCAACCAGACGTGGTCCGGCGTCTGGCACGGTGCGCCGGATCGAACACTGATCGAGCAGACATATCCTGGGCCACAGGACGATCGCCGCCATTTCGAGCATCTGTTGCCGGCGTTTACAGATCGGCGTTATCTGACCGTCGACGACAAGCCGCTCTTCTACGTCTTCAGGCCTGAACTCCTCCCTGAGCCGGCCGCATTTGTGAGCCGCTGGCGAGCGTTCGCCCGCAGCGCAGGGTTGCCAGGCCTCTATCTCGTAGCCGAGGTGAGCGATCTGCTCGGCCGGGGCCCGAAGTACGCCGACTTCGAATCCGACGGCTTCGACGCCGGGGTGTACGTACGGCTCCCCGCCCGCTTGGACCGCTCGTCGATTGCAAGGATGCGCTTGCGGCGGAGACTTCTGCGGCAGCCCGAGCAGTTTCCCTACTCACCGCTGCCCGCTGATGCGCCCGCTGCGATCGCGAGCGCCACCATGCATCCGTGCGTCTACCCGAACTGGGACAACACGCCGCGAGCCGGGCGACATGGGCTGGTGATCACTGGCACCTCTCCCGAAGCATTCCGCCGGCACGTACGTGCCGCTGCCAAGTTGCTGGAGTCGCGACCCCGCGAGCACCGCCTTCTGTTCGTGAAATCTTGGAACGAGTGGGCAGAGGGCAATTACCTCGAGCCGGACCTCGAGCACGGCCACGGATTCCTCAAGGTCCTTCAGGAGGAGACAACGTGAGCACGCAGGCACGCGCTGCCGTGCGATCCTCGTCGCGGAGGCGCCTGAGTTTCCTGTTGGGCGACCGAACCGGGCCAATCGGGGCACTCGTCGTAGTGTCAGTATTGGCGGGACTGACCGAGTCGGCCGTGCTCACGATCATCGCGCAAGCGGCGGCTGCGCTCGTGGACGGGCTAAAGCGCGTGCATGTGACGGTGGGGCCTTTCCACGTCGTTGCGACGCTCTCGTTGCTGCTCGACGTCGCACTCGCTATAGCCGTCTTGCGGCTTGCGCTCATGGTGCCAATCTCGGTTCTGCCGTCGCGTATCGCCTCGGATGTACAGGGGCGGCTCCGGCTGAACCTCTTCTGGGCATTCACTCATGCGTCTTGGACGGCGCAGTCGAATGATCGCGAGGGACACCTGCAGGAGCTGATGACCAACCAAGTCGGGCAGGCATCTGTCGGCGCGCTTCAGGCCGCTCAGTGCATCTCGGCAATCCTCAGCCTGCTTGTTCTCGTCCTCTCAGCACTACTGCTCAATGTCCTGGGTGCGGTCTTCGTACTCGCGGCGGCACTCCTGCTCTTTGGGCTCCTGCGGCCGGTCAACGAACTCGGAGCGCGGTATGCCCGCTCGCTCTCGCAGGCCCAGATGAAGTACGCGGGCGGCGTCGGCGAAGCGACACGTCTCGCCGAGGAGACACACACGTTCGGCGTCGCGGGCGCTCAGTTTAGCCGCGTCGAGCAGCTTGTGGACGCCGCGCGACAACTCTACTTTCGCTCCCAGCTGCTCGGCAACCTGGTCCCGAACTTCTACCGCGCCTTCATCTACGTCATCGTCGTGATCGGTCTTGCTGGGCTCAACGCCGCGCACGCGGGCCATGTGGCGTCGCTGGGTGCGGTCGTGCTGCTGCTAGTTCGCGCCGGGGGGTACGGCCAGGCCGCTCAGGGCTCGTATGTGTTCGTGCGGCAGGCAATGCCCTACGTTGATCGAGTAGAGGAGGCGGAGGAAAAGTACGCGGCAAGCGCGCCGGAGACCGGTGACGCGCACCTCGACGATGTTCGAAAGCTGGCCTTCGAGAACATTTCGTTCTCGTACTCGTCTGGACGCCCCGTGCTGTCCGATATCAGCTTCGATGTGGACAGCGGTGAGGCGATCGGCATCGTTGGACCGTCGGGCGCCGGCAAATCCACGCTTGTGCAGATCCTCCTGCGTCTAAGGACCCCGCAGAGTGGTTCGTACGTGGTGAACGGCGTTCCGGCCGAGCGCTTCTCGAGCGATGACTGGCATCAGCGCTTCGCCTTCGTGCCGCAGGAGCCGCGTCTGCTGCACGCATCCGTGGCGGAGAACATCTGTTACTTCCGAGATATAGACAACGGCGCCGTCGAGCAAGCGGCGCGCCTCGCGCGAATTCATGACGAGGTTGTGTCTTGGCCGGACGGCTATGACACGATCATTGGTCCCCGGGCCGACGCGATCTCTGGCGGTCAGCAGCAGCGGATCTGTATCGCCCGCGCGCTTGCGGCGCAACCGCAGGTTCTCGTGCTCGATGAGCCCACGAGCGCGCTGGATCCGCGGTCTGAGAGTCTCCTCCAGGAGTCGCTGCTGAGCTTGCGCGCACATCTGACACTGTTCGTTGTCGCCCATCGCATGACGACGCTTGACATCTGCGACCGGGTGCTCGTTGTCGTCGCCGGACGTATCGAGGCATTCGACGATGCGAAGAGCCTGAAGCGGCACAGCACCTACTACCGCACGGCGGCAGCGCTCGCTGCCGGGACACAGGAGCGCTAGGGGGCACCGGGCGCAGGCTCGCCCGGCGCCGGGGTGCGCGCTTCAGCGGCGGGCTGGATTTGGGAGCGGGTCGCCGGGGGAAGCCCGCAGAGACCAGCCGCTGGCGCCGGGTGAGAGCAGGGGTGCGAGCCTCTCGGGCACAGCGGAAAGCACGTCGGCGAGACCGCGAACGGGCCTCATGCGCGTCAGCTCGCGGGTACCTGTGACGACGAAGCTCTCGTAACCGAGCGGACCAAGAAGGTCCATCACCTGGGGGAGGGCGCCGCCATGGCGTTCCATAAGCGCCGGGTTGAACTCGCCGAAGATGAGCGGCCGGCTTCGCGTGACTGAAGCGATCCCGCCGCGCAGTGCGGCGAGCTCCGCGCCCTCGACATCGATCTTCACCAGGTCGATCCCGGGCGGACCGTCGTCGCTCGCTAACTGGTCGAGCGTGCGCAGGGGAATCTCGATTGGCGTCAGGCCACGACGGAACCGGCGCGGAGCGAGCAGGCCAGCATTGCCGCTGCGGTTCGCGCCGCCTTCGGCAAGGAGCGTCGCACTGCCCGACTTGTCGGAAAGTCCAACCTCGAAGACCTCGCACAGTGGTTCGAGCCCGTTCTCCCGTATCGAGGCTCGTATCAGGTGGGCGTTGGCCGGGATCGGTTCGACGAGCAGTACGCGGCCGCCGCCGAGTGACCGCAGTCGGCTAGCGAGCCGCAGTCCGATGAGACCGACGTTTGCCCCGGCGTCGAGCACCGTCATGCCCGGCTGTAGAAGCGCTGCGAGAAGGTCGGTGAAGACGTCCTCGTAGTGCCCGCTCCAAAACGCCTCACTCGCCGTGCGATCAGCGGGTCGAAGCCACAGGCGGAGGTCACCTAAGACAGCTCGTGCGGCCGGAGGATCGCCGAGCGCATACGCAGCAAGTCGGCCAAGTCTGTTCTTGTTGCGCGATGGCGGCAGCCGGCGACTAACGGAGCCGAGGAGTCGGAGCACGTGCGCGTTCGCGTGAACCGACAGCGCCGGCCTGTTCTCCACACCCGAATCTTGTCACACGAGATGCGGTCGGGCGCCGTTTGCAGCACCATCGCGAGCGGGAGCCTCCTAGGTTCACAATAGGACTGATGACGGGGTCCAAGCGGGCATAGGCGTGCGAGTACTTCGCATTTACCACGCGGGTAGAGACCCTCGGCATCGCAGCCGTGAACGCGCTCTTGCGGCCGCCGGCATCGACGTGACTCTGCTGGTCCCATCGATCTGGCCGGATGAAGGCGGTGAGCGCAAGCTGTCGGACGAATCCTTCCGCGTGAGCGAGCTCGCGGTGCGGCGACCCGGCGACGTGATGAGGCACCAATACGTCGATGCGCGTGCCTTCGCGCAACTGATCCGCGAGACGCGCCCCGACGTTGTCGACATCCATGAGGAGGCGTTCAGCGTGTTGTCCCATCAGGCTCTCGCGCTACTGCCCCGAGACGTGCCCGTCGTTATGTACGCGGCGCAGAACATCGACAAGCGGCTGCCGCCGCCCTTCTCAGGCTACGAGCGCGTCGCCCACCGCCGGGTTGCCAGCTATTACCCCTGCAGCCGGCAGGCGGCTTCACGGCTCCGCGGTACCGGCTTCGCGGGCCTGATCGAGGTGCTGCCGTTGGGCTACGAGGAGGCGATGTTCACAGCCGGATCGCAGTCGCTCGACGCCGATGAGCTCGTGATCATGATCGTCGGGCGGCTGATCCCCGAGAAGGGGATCGACGACGCTGTCCGCGTGCTCGCAGGCGTCAACGCGTTCCGCCCCGCGCGTCTTGTCGTGAGTGGGCGGGGACCGGAGGAGGAACGAGCGCGCAACGTTGCGGCTTGGCTTGGCGTGACTGATCGTGTCGAGTTCGTCGGCTGGCAGTCTGGGCCGGCCCTCGCGGCGTCCTATCGCCGCACACATGTTGTGCTCGTCCCAAGCCGCCCGAGCACTGTCGCGGAGCAGTTCGGTCGCGTCATCGTTGAAGCGCAAGCAGCCGGGGCGGTCGTCGCGGGCTACGCCTGCGGCGCGATCGCGGAGGTTGCCGGCGCCGCGGCAATCGTCGTTCCGACCGGCGATGTCGGACGGCTCGGTGAGCTTGTCACCAGACTCCTATGCGATCCTGATGAGTTCGCGGGTCGTCGCGAGGAGGGGCGAACTCAGTCTGCCGGACGGACCTGGGAGTCGGTTGCTCGCGCTCAAGTCGCGCTCTACGAGCGTGTGCTCGCCGATCCGCTACCGGATCTGGCGTTACCCCGGTCACCACTCCGGCGACGGTCTATCGCTCGCGCGGAGTTCGGGCAGACAGCTGTGGCGAGTGGCGGCATTCGACCCTTCGCCCTCCCGATTCTGCGCCGCGGAGGGCCGCTGCCTCGGGTACTAGGAGCGATGGTCGACGCGATGGCGGAGGTGCTGCACTCCTGCCGGCTGGCACGTGAGCGCTCTACGGAGTGACGATAGTCGTCGTGCGTCCGAGCACCTGCGCGTACAACGCCATGAGACTCGAGGCGGACGCTCGTGGCGAGAACTGCTCCGCGCGGTGCCGCGCGTTCCCGGCGAGCTGACGCCGGAGGGGCGCATCGTCCCGCAGCCGCCGAAGCGCTTCGACGAGGGCATCGATGTCGCCGGGAGGATAGAGAAGGCCGTCGACGCCGTTGGTGACGATCTCGCTTGGGCCACCGCCTGCGCTTGCGATCACCGGCACCCCTGCGTGCATCGCTTCGACGATGACCTGACCGAATGGCTCGGTCGTCACGGATGCGTGCACAAAAAGGTCCATCCGCGCCAGCTCGGCCCAAACGTCTTCCCGAAAACCGCGAAACTCGACGCGATCGGCGATGCTGAGGGCCGCGGACATCTCACGAAGCTCGGTGCCGTATCGCTCCTCCGTACCGCCGAACATTGCGGCTCCCACGATGGCGGCCCGCTCGGTGCCGCCCGCAAACGCTCGTGCGAAAGCCTGGATGAAGACGTGCTGGCCCTTCCAGGGTGCGATGCGTCCGACCATGCCGACCGTGAAGGGCTCACCGGGCTCCCCGTCGCCGGGAGGGTCGTGCCGTTCGACTGGATCGCGCACGAGCGCATATCGCCGCGGCCGCCGCCACAGGGTCTGTCCCGTGGCCTCCGAGTTGACCGCCACGCCGTTTGGAAGCACGGCGACGAGAAAACGCAGCAGCGCGACCGCCGGGCGGCTCAGGTAGTCGGAGGCGATCCGGTCGCGCACGTGCCAAACCACCGGCACGCTGGCGACTCGAGCGGCCAGGGAGCCGTAAATGCCCGCCTTCAGCGTGTTCGTGTGGACGATGTCCGGGTCGAGCGCTCGCAACCGCCGAGCTAGTCGGACGACGTATACGCCGACATCGGCCACGGAGATCGGGAAAGCCAACCCGACTCCGACGCGGTCCTTACGGAGACCTCTCGTGCGCTCTAGCAGCGGCAAGACCTCGACGGAAGCGCCGGCTCGGATCAGCTGTGCGACCACCGGGCCGTCTTCGGCAAGAATCACGTGGGCGTCGACCTCGTCGAGTGCTGCAATCAATCTCGCGAGTGCGATCTCGCCGCCTGACAGCTGCCCTACGTGCCCGACGAAAGTGACACGAAGCTTTCTCCCGGCGTCAGGCGCTATATCCGCCCCCGGATGTTCGGTCATCGTCAAAGCGCAAGCCAGGATGCCAAACTGGTTCCCGCAAGGCTCTGGAGCTGCAGGGTGTCGGCCCGGTAGTAGTCGCGTAGGGCCTGCTCGACGTCGGCGTCCAGGACTGGTGGCCCGCATCGGTCCAAGCGCGCGAGCACGTAGCGGTCGATTGCCACGACGCCCGCGTTCGCGACCGCCGGAAGGAGGCGGGTCGGTCGCTGAGGCCGCGAAACGCCGTCCGCGTCCTGCCGCCATACCCAGCGGAGCCGGCGGCGCAGCCAGCGGATTCGGCTATACGAATAGACGCCGTCGTTGTGGCGTTGCTGCTGAACGGTTGGCGTAACAGTTGGATCGAGTCCGAGGGCCTCGTACAGTCCGACGATCGTGCCTGCCGGTGAACGGCGCAGGTCGATATCGAAGACGAGGTGGATCTTGTCGCGCGGGAAAAACCGCAGCCAGTGCTCAAGGTGTTTGGCGTATAAGCCCCAGTCGAGGACTTCGAGTTCGTGTCGCTGTTCCGGCCCACTCAGGTCGGACCCGAGCAATCGACGAAAGGCGTCATTGACCGGCTGAACCGGCACGTGACCGAGTCGCATGTACCAGTACCAGGCGCTGACGGCGCGCTTGACGGGATCGCGTAGCGCGAAGATCACATCCGGCATGCCGAGGTCCACGGCCAGTCGCTCAGGCACCTCAGGCTGGCCGAGGTAGGACGCACACTTGAAGCCATGCCGCAGCGCCACACCAGTGAACCGTGCACCTATCCGCTGTGCGGCGCCGGGCTTGTACATCGGATCGGCGAAGTCGTGCGTCTCGTGTCGCAGCATCTCAGCCTGCGGGTGCTCAGCGAGCGCAGCAGCGATCATGGTCGTTGCTGCTTTTTGCGCTCCCGCGACGACTAGGTCCGGGAGGACAGAGCGCGGCAGCGGCTCGCCGGTGCTCGTTCCAGCATCGGAATCGAGTCTGGTCGTGGAAAGGATCGGCCTCACCGTCGTCGCCCGGCTCGTGCGAGGCCGACCTTTGCAGCGCGACGCAGGCGGGCCGCTGCGACTCGTGTGGTAACGAAGCGCGGCGTCTGTATCGGCGCGTCGTTCACGAGTGCTGGATTGACGACGGCCTCTAGCGCAGCTGTAAACGCGGCCTCCGTACGGTCCGCGAGCAGCGGGCGGAGGCGGCGATACGCATAGGCGTGGTCGGTAGCGAACCGCGGGTAGTGCAAGACGATTAGCGGCAACTCGAAGAGCGCCGCGGTCTCAAAGAGCGCGTAGTTCGTCTCGGCCAGATGTTGTCGCTGTTTTGAAGGCCACGGCGTGCGCACGAGGCCGCCGGGTGCGTGGATATCGCGTGCCGCCACCGTCGTGCGCACGCGCGATGCGGTGGCCTGTCCGAGTTCGCGCAGGGGCACGACGAGCCACTCGATGGTCTCCGCCGAGAGCTGCCCGCTGGTGAGGAGATCCGCAAGCTGCCAGCTGAGGTCGGGGTTCTTGACTACGTATGGCGCAACCGGGTCGAGGATGTCGTCCTCCAGACCGGCGTTAACGGTCGCGGTGAACGGCCGCAGGCGACCGCCCGTCTCGAACCCCAGCTGGGCGAACAACTGCACGAGAAGGGTCGTGCCCGACCGTCCTGGTCCCGTGATGACGATGTGCCGGCGCACCTCTCGGAAACAATAACCACGGCTGTCACTGCCAATTCCGCCGGCACGGCTGGCGCTAGACGAGCTCGACCGGACCGCTACGCTTCCCGCTAGTGGCCGGCCGAGGCATTCTCTACAACGTTGTCGGGAGTTGGGACGTCTATCTGAAAGCCGCGGTCAGATCCGCGCAGTCGGTGAAGGCCGCCATGCCGGATACCCCGATCGCGGTTGTTGGGGATCGCGTGATCGACGGGCCGTTCGATCACCACATCAGTGTCAGCGAGGCCGACGGCTATCGGGCGAAGATCCTCGGGGCGCGGTTGACGCCGTTTGATCAGACCGTAATGCTCGACGTCGACACCTACGTTCTCGCCGATCTCGCCGAGCTGTTCGAGCTCCTCGCGGTGTTTGACATGGCTCTGGCGCACGCGCCGATTCGGATCTCGACACCATTGGACGACGTGCCAAAGGCCTTTCCCGAGTTCAACACGGGCGTCATCGTCTACCGGCGTTCACCGTTAGTCGACGCTGTGCTCGATGATTGGCTAAAGGAATATGACGGGCTTGCGGGACTCGATACGCCGACGTGGGATCAGCCATCGTTCCGGCGCGTCGCATATCGGACGGAGGCGTTACGGATCGCCACGCTCACTCCCGAGTTCAACCAGCGCTTCAAGATGGCCGGCTACTTGAACCAGCCTGTGCGGATTCTGCACGGCTGGCCAGACACGCGCCCGCGAGACTTTGATTACCGCAAGGTGGCCGATGCGCTCGAGACGCCGCTCTCGGGCGTCGATCACTGGGCTGTCTTCTCCGGCCGTCGGGTATTCGATCGCAGCGGTAGGCAGGTCGCGACTTTCAGGCCGCCGTGGAGCCGAGTTCGCCGCGTAACCCGTCCCATCCGGAGCATTGCTCGCGAGGTGCGAACGCGCGTGCGGCCGCACGCGAAGCGGCTTTGAGCCTCCGACTCGCATGCACCGCGCCCTGTGCGCAGTGAAGATCCGGTGATTGTGAGCGCCACGGGGCCGTCCGGAGGCCTGGTTCGGCTTAAGATGGCCTCGAAGGCCCGACTGCACCAAGGATGGCTGGTGTGCGCAAGACCCCGAGGACAAGACGGTATGTGGGGCGCGGCTTCGTGCACTCCGAATTCGCGCTCGGGATGCTGACGGCGGACCGCGGCGACGAAGCGCAATACGCGCCGGGAAGCGTGCTCCTGTTCGGCGTTCGCGGCGTTGCAGTCGACACCCGGGTGCGCGGCGCGGCGTCGCGCCCGCCGCTGATCGTGAGCCTCGGCGTCGTCGCCGAAGTCAAGGGGCTCGCCAGCCTGATCAGCTCGAACGTGCGTCTGCAGCACCGGGCGCACCGCTCGCGAGCGACCTTGGTGACACGACTACGCTGTGCATCGCGGGCCGGTAGCTCAGTTGGTTAGAGCAGCGGACTCATAATCCGTCGGTCCCAGGTTCGAGTCCTGGCCGGCCCATAGAAAAACCACCGCTACTGCTGCTTCATTACTTCACAAGGTGTAGCTCGGCCGCGGACGGGCGATTGTGCTCACGCAGCGGGCGCGTAGGCCATTACCTCGCGGATGATCGCCGGACCGTACGAGTAGTCGTTGGGCTGCTTGGCGGCGGCCGCCGTCGCCGCCGCCCAGAACCACGGCTTGGCGCCGCCGGCGTATCCACCGAAGTTGACGCGTTCGACCTGGATCCGGATCGCCCGCGCGAGCACCGGACGGAATTGGGAGAGCGCGGCCCTGTCGTAGAAGAGGTTGTGGTAGGAGGCGACGTGCCGCCAGTGGCCGCTGGGGCCCTCGACGAGGACGTTCCAGCTGCGGATTCCCGGCATCGTGCTGCCGACCGAGGAGGTGGCGAGCAGCACCCGGTCGATGCGCTCCGCGTGCGGGAACGTGACCGTGAGCTGCGGCGAGGGGTCGCCGTAGGCCGACCCCCAAGCGGGGCTCCCCGCGAGGTCGCCGACGTTGTCGGCGGTCGGGTCGCCGTCGATCGCGCCTGCCGGAGGGTTCGACTGCGTGCTGGAGCTGGCGCTCGCGGTCGATCCGTTGGATGCCAGGGCGAGGTCGGGACCGAAGGCCTCCGGCGGCGCGACGGCGACGGCGTCGCCGGCGGGCAGCACCAGGTATTGAACGGCTCCGTCGAGCGTGACGTCGAGGCCGTTGGCGAGTGAGACCGATCGCTTCGCTCCGTACTCGTCGACGAGCGTCGCGTCCGGGTCCGAGCCTTGCGCCAGACGGATGACGGCGCGCAGCGCCACGTCATCGGTCCAGAGCGCCACCATCGTGGTGCCGCCACTGGGGCCGAACTGCGCCGCGTAGGTCAGCGGCATTCCGGTCTGAAGCCAGCCCTGAAAGGACCGGCCGGCGGTCTGGTTGGCCTCGACCATCGCGGCGAGGGCTGCCGGCTTGACGTTCGTGTCGCCGTTGATCAGCGAGTAGTCGAGGCCGCCAGTGGTCCATGTTCCCTGGTAATCCAAGTACTCCATGACCGGGATCCCAAGCGCGTGCATCCACAGCTCAGCGCGGACGAGCCGGTCGCCCTGGTCGAAGTAGTCCTCCGGCCCGTTCGACCACCAACCGACCTCGGTGATCCAGACCGGCATCGACCCGGCGCCGTGGGCGGCCATCAGCGCGCGTAGCGAGGCGTAGGCGGCCGCGAATCCCTGCTCCTCGAACGAGCGATTGTGCCCGGTGTAGGGGTGGATAGCGGCGATGTCCATGTAGCGGAACCCGCCTGCGGCGGCGATCCCCTGCCAGTAGCTGAGGTCCATGCCGACGACCGTCCCGCCGATCACCTGGGCGGTCGGATCGACGCTCTTGACTGCCTCGTAGAACGGAGCGAGCACGTTCTTGACGTAGTCGCTCGACGAACCATAGGTGGTGTTCGGCTCGTTCCACGCCTCCCAGTACTGCACCTCGTTCTTCCAGTGCTCGACGACCTCCGCGACGCGAGCGCCCCAGGTGCCGTTGGCGACGAACGCGGCCTCCGGTCCGCCGCTCCCGATCTGCACGCTGAACACGACGTGCTCGGCGGCGGCCTCCTGGGCGGCGGCCGCGATCTCCGTGTCGTAGGCCGAGAAGTCGATCGGGCCCGAGGTGCCGGCCGGCAGCATCTGTGACCAGTTGAGCGTGACCCGCACACCGCCCATGCCGAAGACGTTGGCCAGAACAGCCCCGTTGGCCCCGGCCGAGGAGTTATAGTCCGGAAGCGTCGCCAGGTTCAGGGCGTCACCGGCCGCGCCGACCGAGTAGTCGACGCACTGCGCCGAGACTTCCTTGGAGCGCTGGTAGAGCCGAACGTCGATCTCGTACGGGCCGGGAACGGCAGCCGGCAGGCGCAGCGGCACTCCTTGCTGGATGCGCCCCGCCGTGAGCGCAAGCGAATAGGTCCGACCGCTGCCGCTCTCGGCTTGCGCGCGGTCGAGCACCTTGTAGCTGAGGCGCAAATGGGCGAGGTGCTTCCACCACGGATCGAACACGGCGGTCGCGGCTGGCCGCTGCCCGGGAGCGAAGTATCCGGCGAGGGCCCCGAGACGGACGCCCGCCCCGATGCCGAGACCCGGAGGCGTAGCGCTCGGTGCGAGCGCCTCGCGCACGACGTCGCGGACCGCGATGCTCGCGACCGTCTGGGTCGACACCCACGGCCCGCCGTTCTCGAGGTACAGCGTGGAGCTCCTCAACTGCAAAGCGGCGCGCTGGCTGAGCAAGCCGAGCTGCGAGTCCGGCATCGTGCCGAGGAGGACGCCCTCGCTGGAGAAGACCTCGAGGCCGCGACCTGAGTCAGCCACCAGGTAGCGTCCGTCGGGCAGCTGCACGGCGCCGCCCTGCTGGTAGAAGTCGAACTCACCCGGCACCGGGGTCTGCGCGCGGCCCGCGCCGCCAAACGAGAAGACGGGCCGCAGATCGCGGCTGTACTTGCGTACGTAATTCTTGTCCGTCGCCACTAGGCCGCCGTCCGGCGCAGTCGCAAAGAGGCTGCCCTTTACCGGCCGCGAGCCGACGTACCGCCCGCGGCTGTCGTAGAGGCGAGCCGGTCCGCTTTGCTCGGCGGCGCCGACCACCCACTCGCGACCGAGCTGATGGCCGAAGATGCCGGTGAGCTGGCGACGTTCCGTGATCGTCCACAGCACCGTGCCGGACGCGTTCAGCTTGACCAGCTGGTCGCTGCCGCGCTCCACGTAGAGCGCGCCGTGGCGGTCGACCGCGAACGAGTCCACCGAGCGCTTCCAGGGGATTGGGATGCTGCGCAGCGGCTCGCCGCTCATGCTGAACTCGTCGATCGAGCCGTCGTTGCCAACGACGAAGATGGTCCCGCCCACGATCTCCATGTCGCCGAGTGTCATCGGCGAGGTAAGCACCGCTGGCTTGGCGTTATCCGCCGACTTGTTGGAGGCCATCACCTCGCGCGGGTGCGCTACGCCGCAGAGCGGTGTGGCTGTCGTGTAGGCGGAGCGACTTGCAACGCTCGCGGTCGCCGGCGCGGGCATCGCCGCAAGCGCTGCCGCGACGAGCGCGAGTGCACCACCCACGGCCAGAAGAGGGCACGCGCGATGCCAAGGCGAGGCCGTGTTGGAGCGAAAAAGACCAGGCATCAACGACTCGCGCGCAAGAACGGTAGGGGGCGTGGTGGCTGCGGTCGCGTAGTTCGCTGCGGGCGCATAGTGGAAGCCCAGCGCATCGGTCGACGTGTACATAGACGGCGGATCGTGCTCCAAGTGGCGCTTGCGGGCGGCTCACTTAAATGCCGGCTCGCAAGGGCGCTGTGGGCGACCAGCTGGCAGCCTCGCTCGCCAAGAAACCACGAGCTATGGGCTAGCTATCCGAGCCAGCCCGGCAGGCCGTTGAGGACAGCATGTCATGCTTGCTGCTCTTCAGGGTGCGCGAAGGGGAGCGACTCGCGCGCTCACGGTCGCAGCCGCCGCCAGCGTGACTTCCGCCAGCCGCTGCGGCTCGCCGGTATGTCAACCTCCGGACACGGTGGAATGTCGATCCCGGCGAGGATTGCGCCCGGTACGGCGATCGTGAGCCAGTCCGAGAGCGGAGTGAGTCCGGCCTCCTCGAGCTCGGTTGCGATCCCGGGCGGGCGGCGGATGTGGTTATGAGCGTCGGACGCTACGTTGTGGACCATCCCGTCACCGACAAGGTCGAGCGCGAAGCGGCGAACGTCGCGACCGAAGCGACCGACGAGTGACCCGGCCGTGACCGACGTGAACACGCCGGCGCCGACGAGGTCGTCGAGGATGCTTCGATCACGATGGAAAGCCGGACAGCGCTCCGGATGGGCGAGCACGACTCGGTAGCCCTGGCGCTGCAGGTCGAAGACGACCGCTTCGAGGCCGCTCACCGTCGGCGTGAACGGGGGTTCGACGAGCAAGTAGCGGCCGCTACCTCCCAGAGTAAGACGAGACAGCTCCTGCGGGTCGAGGTCGCCGACCCGGGTCATCGCGATCTCGGCGCCCGCGCGAACCTCCACTGGCACCTTCTCCGCTGCGAGGCGAGCGTTCAGCTCAGCCACGAGCCGGTGCATCGTGCCGGCATCGTTGCGGTAGTTCCAGCACACGTGTGAGGTCGCTACCAGGATCTGCGTGCCCGCGGCCGATGCCGCACGCGCAAGAGTGACTGAGTCCTCGATCGTCTCCGGTCCGTCGTCGATGCCTGGGAGCACATGGCAATGCAGGTCGATCACGCGCGGGCTGGATGCCGGGATCCGAACAACACCGCTGGAAAGCCCGCTCACATCGCAAGACTACGCCGAGTCATTATCAGCGTGCCGCTGGCGGTCGCGGGCGGTCGTCCGGCTCACGGCAGAGCGCGCAAGACCGCGGCGGCCTGGCGGCGTCGAGTTCAGCCCGGCGGCGTCGAGGATGCCGCGCACCTGTTGCACGGCCTCGATCACGCCGGCAGGGCTGACCGCGTAGGCATGGATTGCGAGCGTGTCGAAAGCCGGGCGCGGCCGGCTCGCAAGCAGCTCGCGGATGTAGGGCTCGGCGCCAAATGCCGCCGACCGTAGTGTTAGCGACGCCGGCGGTGACGATGTCCGCGTGCGGATCGACCGCGTGAATCGCGGGGTACACGGCTCGGAACATCGCGGCGTAAGCAGCGGCGTTCGGGTGGCCGCCCCAATAGATCTCGAATTTGGGTTCGTTCCAGATCTCCCAGGAGCGGATCGGCACTGCCCTGAGCTTGGGGTGTGCGCGCCAGAACGAGCCTGCGCCATGTTCCGCGGGGGGAAGACGGTGACCTCCGACAGCCGCTCGCCGCGGGCGGCTTCGTCGCCGCCCAGGCCGGCGGGGCGTCGACCACCGCGAGCACCTGGATTCCGGCGCCTGCGGTCGCGTCCATAAAAGCGTCATAGGGCGCGAAGTCAAAGACCCCGGGGTGCGGCTCGATCTGCGCCCACGCAAACTCCTGGCGCAACAGCTCGACCCCCGCTTGCCGCTGAGTCGCGACGATACGCGCCTTCCACACCGGGGCGGCCGAGAACACCTGGTCGTAAACGAGCCCGAGAAAGTCGCTCGACACCGCCAGGGTAGCGTCGGGCTTTGAGCTCGTTCTGCCACAACCGCCGAGGGCGCCACGGCCGGAAGAAAGCAGTGTCGGGATTGACCGATGCGGTACGTACATTGCGGCGATGGCCTTCGACGCGAGTCCCGGGCGGCGCGCGAGGCGTGCGCGACTTTGTAGCCTCGCCCTTGCCGGTGTCCTCGCGGCTCTCTTTCTCGGGCTGCTGCCCAGCGGCGCTGGGGCGACGGTGCCGCCGCCTGACTATTACGGCGCGAACATCCAGGATCTCATCAGGGAGACCTTCGTTTCTCCGAGCAACTGGGGCACGTTCATCGCCACCATGGGCTCCGACAACCTCAACACGGCGCGGATGGACGCGCTGTGGGACTGGGCGGAGCCGAACCCGCCGGTCAACGGGAAGCACACCTACGTCTGGAACAACCCGAACGACGAGGCGAACTCGCTCGACCACCTCGTGGGTCTTCTGGCGGACAACGGGGTGCGGATGATCGCAGTGCTCGACTCGCCGCCCACCTGGGCGGCCGGGTCTGGGACCTCGCTTGCGCCGGCCTACTACGGCGGCTTTGAGGCCTTCTCCGCGGCGTTCGCTGCTCGCTACGGCGTGGGCGGGACGTTCTGGCAGCAGAATCCGCAGCTGCCCTATCTTCCGGTCGAGCAGTTCGAGGTCTGGACCGAGGCCAACTCCGACAACTTCTGGACGACGGTCGACCCGGAGACGTACCTGCAGGTGCTCGAGCCGCTGAGCACGGCGGTGCACGCGGTCGATCCGAGCGCGCAGATCCTCGCGAGCATCGGCTGGCAGAACTTCCAGCAGTACGTCACGGAGCTCTATCAGGACGGCGCCAAGGGCTGGATCAACGGCATCGGTTTCCACCCATACGCGCCCGACGCCCCCGGGATCACGCTGCTGACCGAGCAGCTCCGCTCGATCATGACTAGCTTCGGCGACAGCTCGCCGATCTACATGACGGAGATCGGCCAGCCGGACGCAACCTCCGGGCCCGGCGCGCAATTTGCCTATGACGGCCCCGTCAGCGATGCCGCGCGCGCCGCGACCCTCTCGCTCGCGGGCGACGCGCTCGCCCACAGCGACTGCAACGTGCAGAGCTTTGATCTATACGGGCTGGTTTCGAGCGGCACCGGTCTCGAGCAATACGGTCAGGGCTACATGAGCCTCTTCGACTACACCACCGACACCCCGAACGTGACCGGCTCGGCGATCATCGCGGCCTCACAGCGCTGGCAAACCGATCCGGGGCAGGGGCTCGTGATGTGCGGAACCGCTGCCACCCCGACAAAGGCGCTGCTGCCGCTCGGCATCCAGGTCACCCACACCAGCCCGACCTGCGTGAGCGCCAACGTCACCTATTACGGCAACCCGATCGAGAGCGCCGAGATGGTCATGACGACCGCCGACGGGCGCGTCGACCCGGCCGGGACCGACGCCTTCGGCAACACGCAGATGTGCCTGCAGAACGGTCCCGCGATCACTAGCTTCAATGTCTACGCGGAGCTCTCCTCACCGCTCACGACTGGAGCACTGACATCCCCGAACATCGCGATCTCGCCGACCTATACCTGCGCCGTCACGACCGCGCTGCCGAGCCCGCCATGCGTGCTCGAAGGCACGCCCGCCACGAGTAGCGCCGTCGCGACGCGTCGCTGCGCGCTCGCCGCTGCCTTTCTCGGATCCACCAAGCGGCACACGAAGCTCAAGGCGCGGCTCACCTGCAGGACCGGCAAGCCGCCATCCGCGATCTACCTCGAGCGTGAGGGCCAGCGCACGCAGACCCCACTCGCGACGGTCCTGCTCGCGAAGGCGCGCTGGCGCAAGTTCTCGGTGTACGCACGCCTCCGCGCCGGCGACCGATTGATCGTGGAGGTGGAGGCCAGCACAACGAGCCACCTGCCGTCGATAACGCACACGCTCACGGCCCCGAAGCACTCCAGCACCGCCGGTCAGCGCAAGAAATGAGCGGCCCCACCGACGAGCGCCCATGGGCGCTGCGCCGCCGCGTTGCGCTGGCCTGCGTTCTCGCCGTGGGCCTCGTTGCGAGCGTGCCGGCCGCGCTCGGTGCGAGCTCGAACCTGGCTCCTGCCGGCTTCTTCGGCGTCGGCGGCTGGTCCTACCCGAGCAACACGCAGGCCGCGACGCTCGGCGCCGCCGGGCTGCGGCTCGTGCGCGGCTCGCTCGCGTGGGGGACGATCCAGACCGACCCGGATCCGGCGTCACGTAACTGGAGCGACCCTGACCGCCTGATGCAGGCGGCTGCCGCCGATCACTTCGACGTCCTTTTCGATCTTGACGGTTGTGCCGTCTGGGCCTGCGGCGCCGGCTATGCCCCGCCTACCGGCACCGAGCTGGCGGCCTACGAGGCGTTTGTGCAGGCTGCCGTCGAGCGCTATGCGCCTGGATCGGCGTTCTGGGGTGGGCGGCGCGATGTCCCGACCGTCAGCTGGCAGATCTGGAACGAGGTCAACGGCGGCTACTTCTGGCCCGACCCGACGCCGGCGGCCTACGCCACCTTCCTGAGCGAGATCTCCACGACCATCAGAGCCGTCGACCCGACCGCCACGATCGTTCTCTCAGGCCTCGACCAGCTCCCCGGACTGAGCACGGGCATGCGCCTCGTTCCGTTCCTGCAAGGTCTTTACCGTCAGCCCGAATTTCGCTCGAGCTTCAACGTCGTCGCAGTCCAGGGATACGCGCCGAACCCAGCGAAGTCGGTGGGGATCCTCGACCAAACGCGCCGCGTGATGCTGCGTAACGGCGATGGAGCGCGCCCGATCTGGGTCACGGAGATGGGCTGGGCCGCGGGTGGACCTCCAAGCGCGTTCACGGTCGGTCCGCAAACCCAAAAGCGCTACCTAGTCAAAACCTGGGACACGATGGTCGCCTGCCGGCGCCGCTGGAACCTCAAGCATGTGCTGTGGTTCTCGCTCCAGGATTTCACTGGCGTCGATCCGGGTCTGCCCGACTACTGGGGCTACCACGACGGTCTGATCGACGCAAGCGGCATGGCGAAGCCTGCGTACACGAGCTTCCTCAGCTTCCTCGGCCGCGGGCCCTTCCCTGGCGCTCAGTCGTGTCGGCTGAAGGGCGGCATGACGGTTCCGGGTAGCTGAGCGACGCTCAGCGGCTGACGAGAGGTCGGCCTGGCGGTCCCTTCGGGCTTCGGCGGAAGCGGCGCCTCTCGGCGCTTCGAGCGCCGTTTTCGCAGTGTCCCGACCGCGTCGAGGCCGGCGGTATCGTGTCAATGTGCCTACCGTGTCTGATCCGCCCCCGCCCGATTTCGAGGCGCTCTTGGAGCGTCGCCGGCGGTGGGGCGCCGATCACCGCGACGAGGTGTGGGAGGGGGTGCTGCACGTAAACCCGGCGCCGCACGGCCGCCATGCCAAGCTCCAGGCGCAGGTCATGGCGCTGCTCGACCCGCTCGCCCGTGACGCTCACTTGACGCCGCTCGCCGAGTCCAATCTGGGCGACGCTGAGGATTATCGCGTCCCTGACGCGGCGCTCCAGCGTCCGGGGTCGGACCTCCTCTACTACGCGTCCGCGGCACTCGTGCTCGAGGTCGTCTCACCTGGTGACGAGACATGGGACAAGCTCGCGTTCTACGCGAGCCATGGCGTTGACGAGCTGCTGATCGTCGACCCGCAGGAGCACGCAGTTCACTGGCTCGTGCTCGACGGCGGCGGCTACCAGCCCACGCCGCGCAGCGTCCTGGTCGACCTCGGTCCAAGCGAACTGGCAGGGCGCATCGACTGGCCGGACCTCGCCGGCTGAGTCGCTCCTGCGCTCAGCGGCGCTCAGCCGCTGACGAGCGTGGCCGCGCGGCTCGGCACCGCGTCGAGGCGCGCACGGCGCCGCATTGCGATCCAGGCGATAGCTCCGGGCAGCGAGACGATCGCTCCGGCGATCACTGTCAGCAACGAGAACGCAACCGCCCGGCCCGCCGGAACTCCAGCCGGGACGAGCAATACGCGAAATACGGCCTCGCGTATGCCGATGCCGTTGATTGCGCTGGGTGCAGCCGTCGCGAGCAGAACGACCGGGATGCACGCGCCGAGCAGGCCGAGGTCGAGGTGCAGCCCGAGCGCGCGCGCCAGCAGGTAGGCCGCGGCGACGACGCAGAGCTGCGCGGCCAGCGAGATCGCCACCGCACGAGCGAGCAGGGCCCAGCGACCGCGGTAGCTCGCGAGTCCGTCGCCGACGCGTCCGATCGGACCCGACAGGCGCGTCCAGCGTAATGTCGCGCGTGCCAGCATCTGCGCCGGTGCCGGGACCAGCAGGAGCGCGCTGCCACAGGCGACCGCGGTCGCGGAGAGCAGACAGGCGATGATTGCGATGCTCGGCAAGCGGGAGTACTGGAGCGCGACGGCGATGGCGCCGACTGCAACCAGCGCCCATGCGGCGACCAGGCGATCCATCAGCACGCTTGCGGTGACGCGCGAGAGTGCCCCTGCGCGCCGGCCCGCGAGCCATGCCCGCACCGCGTCGCCGCCGAAGCCGCTGGGGAGCACGTTGGTGAAGAAGATGCCGATCCAGCTGAACCGCAGCGCTCCCTCGAGTCCGAGCTCGACGTCCTGACCGCGAGCCAAGAGGCGCCAGCGAAGCGCCCCGAGCGCGTAGGAGACGGCGAGCACCAGCAGTCCGGCTGCGAGCCACCAGATCCTCGCTCCGCTCAGGTCGTCAAGGATCCCCTGCAGACGGATGCCGCGCAGCGCGACCCAGATGAACACTGCCGAGACGAGCACACGCAGGGCGATCTTCCCGGCTGCGCTGAGACGGCGAGCGGGCGTGCTCCGCGCCGACTGCCGGCCGAGGTTGCCGCCGTCAGGCCGCAGCATCGCTGACCCCGCCATCGCTCTCCGCGCGCGCCAACTCGATCACGACGAACGCAGCGTGCAGCGGATCGAGCCGCGCCATCGCGCGAGCGGCCCGGGGCGGAAGCGGGTAGTAGCCGTTCATGCGAATCTGCGTCACCCGCAGGCCGTGAGCTTCCGCCAGCTCCCGCAGCGCTCTCGTGGTGAAGACACGCAGGTGGGTCTGGCCGATGTCGGCGTGGCGCAAGCCGCGGCGCGGATCGAGCGGATTGCCGACGTGGATCTCGTCGGAGACGTGGCTCGGGAGCGGCTGGAGACCGAGCGCGAGCGCGCCGACGTTGTGCCACGAGGAGAGGTTGTTCGTCGCAAGCACGATACGGCCGGCAGGTGCGCAGACGCGGCGAACCTCGCGCAGGAATCGGTCGGTGCTGCGGAGATGCTCGACCAGCTGGTTGGCGTGCACGAGGTCGAAGCTCTCGTCGGCGAACGCGAGCGGCTCGTTGATGTCGGCCTCGATCACCTCGATGCCCCGTGCGCGTGCCGCAGCGGCGTGGTGTGGGAGCCACTCGATGCCAACCAGGTGAGTAGCGCGCGCGGCGACGCCGAGCGCGCTCGTGAAAGCGCCGTTGAAGCAGCCGAGGTCGAGCACGCGCGGGCGCGCAGGCCCACTGGCCACAAGGTCGAGGATGACCTGCTTGTTCGCATCCTCCGAGGCTTCGAAGACCGAGGCGAGTCCGCGCGAGACGCGCGCCCGCAGGCCTCGTGGCTGGGCTGCGGCGTTGCCGAGCGGAGCAGGCTGACGCCATGCGGCATGCGATGAGTCGAGGTCGCGCGGCCCTTTCAACGTTTCGCTCCGAAGCTCGCTTCCGGCATGCGTCGTAAATCGACCTTCCATCAACCGACCGTGAATCGCACAGGGCACGATGTCGTGTCCGCGGCTAGGCCGCCCGGCTGCTGCGGATAGCTCGCCCATAGGTCGTAGGTTCCCGGCGGGCCGGGACTCCAGGGGGTCACGCTGAACCGTCCGCCGGCACCGGTCCGGACCTCCTCGAGCGGATGCAGTGTGCCGTCGCCGTGAGCCCATTGCAGCACGATCAGCCGGCCAGCGACGGCGGGCAGGATGCGCCCGCTGATCGCAACCCGCTGGCTGCGGGAAATCTCCTGCGGCGCGGAGGGCGTTCCGGCCGTCCCGCGCGGGTTCGTGGAGAGCAGGATGTGCACGCCGGTGCGCCCGCCAACCGTGGGGCCGGTGGTCGTAATCGTCATCGGTGTTGTGACCGTCGGCGTGGCCGCGAAAGGACTTCCCGACGGATAGGTGCCGACGAGCTGCGTTTGCACCGTGAACGTCAGCCTGAAATCGCTGTCGACCCAGGGAGCGCGACGCCCGGTGTCGTAGCGCACAGCAAGGGTGGTGGCGCTGTCCGGCGGCAGCAGCACGTCGACGCTCGCCGTGCCGGTCGCGTAGCCGTGGAACGCGGATTGACGCGTCGAGCAGGGCGTTATGACGCTCGGACTCTGGACGATGTCGCCAATTGTCCCGGGGCCTTGGAGTGCGATGTCGGTCGGACCGTCGATCGACTTTCCCTGATCTGAGCTGCCCATCGTCGCGATCGGCGGAGGCGTCATTCGCACCGAGAAGAGCTCCTCGCTCGTGGTCGACGAATGCATTTGCAGGTAGTAGAGGATGTAGCGAGTCGAAGCGTTGACCGTCTTGGGGCTGAAAAGCGTGCCGTTCACGGTCAGGTTCGCGTTCGTGGTCGGAGCGAGGACCGCCCCGACCACGCATACGGCCAGGATGGCACTGCTTACGCGCCGCCGGGCGTAACGCGAGCCGGGCGGCACGCGCTTCGGGCGGCCGTTCTGCAGGCCCGCTCGCATGGCCCCCGGCAGGCGTTCGCGCATGGAACACGATACGTCTCCGAGCGGCGGGCGCTGACAGGGCCGCCGAGCGGCCAAACGTGTTCAGCCGGCTGAGCGCCGGCGCCCAGATGCGGTCGATCGCGTCCAAACTGTCAGGAGCGCGACCTCGAGCACGTATGCAAGACCGTGAGTGATCCGCACCCCCTTTCACAGGATGATTTCGACTCGAGTGTCGACGCCGACGAGCGAGCGAAGCTCGCGGAAGTGGCGACGCGCCTGATGCATGAACGCCCCGCGCCGCGTGCCGCCTTTCGCGCAGAACTGCGCGCTCACCTGCGCCAGCTCGCCGACCGCGGGCCACTGCGCTCGCGCCCAGCCTGGCTGTGGCGGCGCGTCACAGTGCTCGCACTGTCGGGCGGCGGCCTGTTCGGGCTCGTCGGACTCGGCCTCGCGGGTGTCGGCCCATTCGCGCCGTAAGGTCCTGCTGGTGCGCGCGGCCAGTGCCCTGAAGACGCCTAGAAAGAGGCGTTGTTCCTCAGCTCAGCCAGTTGCTCAGCGAGGTTTGCGGCCTGGGTGGAACTGATGGCAACTCGTGCGAGGACTACTTGCCCTCGTACCTTGGGGTCCTCCTGGGCAAAGTCGAGATACGCGATCCCGGACCCCGCCGCAACGGAGACTTGATTGGCGAGGCGGTACTGCGTAACGTCGGAGGAAGCTGAGACGATGATTCCTCGTGGTTTCTTTGGCATCGAACCGTACGCTACACCGACCGACGCGTCGCTTCCTGGTAGTTCTGTCACCGGAGCGGCGTAGGTTCCTTGCGGGCACGTCCTCACTCTCTCGCGGATCGAAGCGCGCGGAGCATCCTTAGATCACCGCAGAGCGACCAGCGGAGATCTCGAACGAGTCACTAGCGCCGTGGTTCGATTGGGCTGTGCATGAAGGCTCCTACGGGACGCGCCCGGGCCGCTCGCCCTCCGGTGATTCGAGGAGGCTGCGCAGCCGACGCAGCGAACGCGAAAGGATCTGCTGGACGTTCGCTAGTGTGAGGCCGGTCAGCACGGCGATCTCGGGACCGCTGAGGTCGCCGCCGAAGCGCAGCGCGACGATCTCGCGCTCGCGCTCGCCGAGCTGCCCGAGCGCACCCGCAAGAGCGGGATCGAGCCCGAGGCTGAACTCTGCGTCGGCGGCTGCCGGATCGAGTCCTTCGGGCATCGGCTGCTCGGGGCGCACAGCCCTCGAGCGGTAGTGGTCGACGAGCAGGTTGCGGGCGATCGACAGCAGCCAGGTCCGCACGCTCGCCCGCCCGGGGTCGAAGCGTGACCAGGCCTTGAACGCTCGCTCGAAGGTTGCCTGCGTGAGGTCCTCGGCGTCGGTGCGCGAGCCGAGACGGTAGGCGAAGAAGCCGTGAACCTCCCAGACATGCTGCTCGAACGCCTCGCTGTAGTCAGGCTTTGAGGCCATCTGCTCCGCAGTCTGACCACTGGCCGTCTCAGGCGCTGCCCCGTCGCGTGGACGCTCACTGGCCGCTCCCTGGACGAGCGTCGCAGACAAATGATGTCCGGATCAATAGTCGTCCAAAGGCCACGCGCGAGTTCTCGCGCCCCACGCACCACACCGACCCCAGAGGTAGAGGCCCAGCGTTTCGCATGGGCGAAAACTCGAGGAGTCAGGCGTGTTCAGGCACCGACAGGTCGCCTCAGAAGTCGATGCGAAGAATCGGCCGCGTGCGGGTGTGCGGCGAGCAACGCTTGCCCGCCTGGCTGGCGTCGCGGCGGCGTTGGCCGTCCTCGCGACACCCGGGCTCGCCGCCGCCGCTGGCACGATCGGAGCTGTCGGTATCAATGACCTCCGCTCGGATGGCATCCTGCTGCCCAACGAAGCGTGGAGCGGGCTAGACGACCTCGACATGGTGTCAGCGGCTGGCGTGCAGCTGTACCGCGCACGGATGCAGCTCAACTGCGTCGATCCCGGGTACAGCGGGAGCTTCAACTTCGCCTCACCGTCGGCCAGCTGCGACGGTGTCAGCTACGACCAGCTTGTCTTGGCACTTGCCCAGCGCGGCATGACGCTCCTGCCCGTGCTGATCAACTACACCAACGGTAGTCCGCTGCCGCCGACGACCGACGGCGCCGGCGGCAGTCCGACGATCGCGGAGTTCGCGGCCTTCGCCGCCGCGGCTGTCGAGCGCTACGGACCGACGGGCACGTTCTGGTCGACCTGCGGCTGCACGCCGCATCCGATCGAGGCCTGGGAGATCTGGAACGAGGAGAACAACGGCTTCTGGTGGGACGGCGACGTCTCGCCAACGGGCTACGCTCAGGTCTTCGCGGCGACCCGGGATGCGCTGCGAAGCGTCGACCCCCAGGCCCTGGCGGTGGTCGGTGGCCTCGCGTTCGACGCCAACGGCCAGCCCTCGTTCGTCGAGCCGCCGGCGATGATCCAGGCGCTGGCCGCCGGCAACGCCAACGCGTTCGACGCGGTCGCCATCCACCCATACACCGACGCCACCGGCGCCAGCTCGACGCAGATGGCCGACCAGACGATGGCGCTGGTCAACCAGACGGCCGCGGCGGTGCGCAAATACACGGGTCCCGGTCCGGGCGGAGCGCCGCGCCAGCAGCTGTGGCTGACAGAGGTCGGCTGGTCGACCCAGCAGGCCGATCCGACCACGGTCGCTGTCGCGCTGCAGGACTTCTTCGGCTTGCTCCAAGCCTCCGGCCGAACGACCGACAACGTCGGACCGGTGCTCTGGTACGGCCTGCGCGACAACAGCACGCTCGTGACGCGTGACGACCAGCTCGGCCTGCGGCTGACCGCGGCGGACGGCGCCGACGCGGGGCCGCAACCGGCGTGGAGCGTGTTCGCGGCCGAGGCACAGCAGCTCGGGACGATCGCGCTGCCGCCCGCGCTGTCCAACAGGGGCCCTTACAAGGGCCCGTTGGCGCCGACCGGGAAGACCGCGGGCCGCTCGGGGCACAGCAAGGGCAAGCACGGAAGCTCGCGGAAGCACCGCCACCACCATCACGCCCGCCGGGCCCGCTCGCGCATTACATAACGCGGCTCGGCACGGGATCCCGTAGCTTGTGAACGTGAGCGCGAGAGGCCCATGCCGACCAGCCGCGAGCTGGCGGGGCGTTATCGCGGCCGCCGTCACGGTGGCTCTGCTCGCCGGCGGCTCAGCCGGCGCCGCGCCAACCGCCGCCCCACCGGGATTCGTCGGCATGAGTGCCCAGGACGTCTTCGCTGGCGGCTCCAAATACCGTGTCAAGCAGCTCGAGGTGATGCACGCCGCCGGTATCACGTTGGTGCGCCAGGTGTTCGACTGGTCGACAATCGAGCCCAGCAGTGGCTTCTACAACTTCTCGAGCTACGACCCGGTGGTGCTCGAGGCGGCGAAGCTAGGGATTCAGATCATGCCGATCCTCTTCGACGAGCCGAAGTATCTATCGGCGCGCCCGCGCCGATCGCCCAAGAGCGGGTTCTACCCACCGAAGAGCCCCGCCGCGATTGCTGCGTTCGCGCAGGCGGCGGTGCGCTGGTATGGACCCGGCGGCGGGTTCTGGCTGCGGCACCCGTCGGTGACGCCGGTGCCGATCACCATCTGGCAGGTCTGGAACGAGCCGAACCTGAACGTGTACTGGGAGCCGAAGCCGAACGCGGCGCAGTACGTCGCGATGCTGCAGAGCGCCTCCCAGGCGATCCACGCGCTGGATCCGAGCGCCGAGGTCGTCTCCGCAGGCATCCCGCAGAGCTCGCTCGGCATTCCGCTCCTGACCTACCTACAGTCGATGCTGGCAGCCGGCGCCGCGAGCTGGATGGACACGCTCGGCGTCAACGCCTACTCCCGAACGCCTGCCGGCATGGTCGCGAAGCTCCAGGCGATTCGCTCGACGCTCGACGGCGGCGGTGGGACGCATGTGGCGATGCGCGTCACTGAGTTCGGCTGGTCGGACAACGGCCCGGGCGGTGAGTACAGGCTCAGTCCGAGCGGCCAGGCGAGCGCGATCGGCACGGTGCTGCATGACTTCTACAACGACCGCACACAGCTCAACCTGCTCGGCTTCGCCTACTTCGACTGGCGGGACTCCAAGCCCTATCGCGGCGTGCCCAACTTCTGGGGCCTGCACACCGGTCTGCTGAACCTCAACGGCACGCCGAAGCCGGCGCTCAATGCGTTCAGCGCAGCAGCGAACTCGCTTTAGACGGCGGCAGGCGCAGGATCGCGAGTCGCGCGCTGTCATAGACCGGCCGGCCCCACCCGGGCGGCGGCAGCGGGGCGCCATTGGCGCCCGGGCACACCGGGTCGACGACGAGGTAGCGCACGCCCAGCTTGTGTGCGCGCGCGTCCCCGGTGGCTGCCGGCGAGGACCTGCTGCGCATCGCGAGCGAACGGCAGTTCGGCGGCCGGCCGGATATCCTGCGGCTCGAGCCGCGTCTATCACAGAAGTTTGCTCGATCTCCCCATACGCTCGCTGTCCAACACAGATGTCTACCGTGCCCGCTGACCGTCGATCGGCTCGTGCGTAGTTGCTAGCGTGAAGGGTGCAGCTATTGCTCAGCCGTTGTTTGCCGGTCGAGGATTATTCTCGCATATCAACCCTGCGCTTCTCGACGCGCTTCGCGGAGAACTTGGGGGTCTGCAATGGTTTGACGCCAGAGAGGCCGGCCGAACGCCCGTCTCGACTGCGCGGAGTGTCGGGGCAGCGCTCGCGCATTGCCCTGAACTCCTGTGGGTGCCTCGGTCTCTCTATCACGCTCGGATCAAAACCGTCCCGATGTTTGATGCCATGTCTCGGGCCGCGAAGGATGCGGCGAGGCGTATTGATGCACCGTTCGTTATTCAGACTCAGGGGCTCTTCAATGCATATATCGAGGGTCGCCCCCTCTTTGTGTACACCGACTACACGGAACTCGCAAACTTGCATGCACGGCCAGGCTATAAGACGAACTCGCTCCGATGGCTTCAGCGCGAGCGTAGGTTGTACGAGCAGGCTCAGCTGGTCTTCGCCGCCAGCTCTGACACGCGCACATCGCTAGTCCACGATTACGGCACATCCGAGACCAAGGTGGTCCTCACGCACACTGGCCTCAACGTTGCGGCGCCTAAGGATCTTCCGGTGCGTGATCGTGAAAAGTTCGACGTACTTTTCGTGGGTGTCGATTGGAAGCGGAAGGGGGGTCCCGACGTGCTGCGCGCGTTTGCTCACGTCCGACAGCACATACCCCATGCGAGTTTGACCGTTGTAGGCTGCAGGCCGAGCGGCGAGTTCCCTCCCGGCGTGCGGTTTGTGGGGGAGATCCCGCCTAAAGAGCTCGGAGATCATTTCGCTTCGGCATCGGTGTTCTGCCTTCCGGCGTACCAGGAGCCGGCCGGCATCGCCTACACTGAGGCGGCCGCTTGGGGCTTGCCAGTCGTTGCGACGACTGCAGGCAACATTCCCGATCGGGTATTGCACGGACGCACTGGATTACTGGTGGAGCCCGGAGATGTCGAGGGCTTAACGGCGGCTCTCCTGCAACTTGCGCGCGACCCAGACTTGCGGGCTCGGTTTGGTATGGCTGGCCGATCCTACGCTCTCGAGAATTTTAGTTGGCAGCAGATCGCCCGGGTGATCGCGAAAGCCGCTCGTCCTTATCTGACAAAAGCAAGAGCCGTGTGATTACTTACTCGCGGTGTTCAGCGCCGTAGCACACTCGCTCGGTGCGGTGGTAGGCGCAGGATCGCGAGCCGCGCGCTCTCATAGACCGGGCGGCCCCAGCCCGGCGGCGGTAGCGGCGAGCCGTCAGCTCCCGGGCACGCCGGGTCGACGACGAGGTAGCGCACACCCAGCCTGCGCGCGAGCGAGCGTCCCCGGTGGCTGCCGTCGAGGATCTGCTGTGCCTCGCGGGCGAACGGCAGCTCCGCGGCGGGCTGGATGTCCTGCGGCTCGAGCGCGGCGAGCGTGCGCGTGTGCAGCAGCCACGTCGCGAGGAAGCTCCAGCAGCGATCGGTGACAACGACCTCGTCCGGTCGCAGGACGGCAGACAGCGCGTCGAGCCCACGCAGCGCCGTCGGAGTCACAAACGTGTAGTAACTGTGGACGCTCTCCGCTTGGTTGTAGGCGTTCTGGGCGGTCAGCATGATGCCGGCAACGGCGGCGAGCGCGATCAGCCAGCGCGGGCGTAGCCGCACGGCCACCGCGGCGACCAGCGGCGCAGCGGCCACGGGCACGTAGAAGACCATCCGCGCGTAGTAGTTCGGCAAGTGGATCTTCCACGAGTAGGCCAGCCCCACGCTGACCGCGAGCAGCGCGATCGGCCCCCACAGCGCGCCGTCGCGTCGGTAGAGCACGACCACGAGCACGAGCGCGACGCCAACGGCGCCGGCGAGCATCGGCGAAACGTCGCGCAGCGCGAGCGTGAGGTTGACCTTGGTGTTCAGATAGTCGGTGTAGGGCAGCGAGCCGCCGAAGCTCCGCTCGCGTGTGTAGAGGTCGGCGATCACCCCGGCGCCGCCGATCAGCGTCACCGCGGCAACGCGAATACCGTCCGCCCACGCACGCCGGCGCCGCGTCGGGCTGAGCAGGCACGCCGCAGCTACGAGCGCAAGGAGGGTGAGTCCGACGAAACCGGAGAGGCGGTGCGCGGCGAGCAGGCCAAGCAGCGTCAGCGCGAGCCCGACGCTCGCGCGCGCTCCGAGTCCGGCGGGCCGCGACTTGGCTTTCGAGCGGTAGCCCGTGTAACTCCCGAGATAGGCGAGTAGCAGCGCGAGCAGCACTAACGCGTCGAGGTTCGCGAGCCCGTACCAGCCGAGGATGTCTTGGCTCGCCGGCACGACCGCCACCAGTCCGGCCGCCAGTACGCCGGCGGCGCGGCCCCAGTAGGCGCGCGCAAACGCGTAGACCGTCACGATCTCGAGCGCCGCGAAGACGATGATCCCGTGCGTGAGCGCGCCCGCCGGGGCTCGCGACAGGATCAGGATCGCGCCATAGATCGACGGCACGCCGGGGTCGTCGCGGAACGGCTGCCCGAGCATCCAGTAGGGGTTGCGGATCAGCATCGACCCGTGGATCCGGATCTGCTCGGCGTAGAGCAGGTACTTCGCCCAGTCGTTTCCGGGCGGGATCTTGGAGCCGACTACTCGGAGGCCCAGCCCGACGCCGAGCGCGAGTACGGCGAGCAGTCCGGCGGCTTCGAGCAGGCCGGCGAGCCCCGGGCGGGTGAGCGGTGCCACCTCGCGATCCCAGGTACCCAGGGCGACCGCCACGAGCGCGATCAGGGCGATCCGCACCGAGACGCCGTCGAGCGTCACGCCGATCCGGGCCAGGGTGATCAGCAGCACGCTGACGCTCGCCAGCCCGAGCGCGGGCGCGGCGAGGATCGCCGCCAGCGGCCGGGCGCGCAGCGGGGCGGGGAGGAGGGGGATGAGCGCCCAGCCCGGGGCGACCACCGCTAGCGCGGAGAGCGCTGTCGAGTGCTCGCCGGCGAGCGTCAGCAGGAGCTCGCAGAGCACGATCGTGGCTGCGATCGTCCAGAGCGGCGGTGGCGCCCGCAATGCCGTCGTGCAGCGACCTGTGACCCTCGCGAGGGCGCGGCGTCCGGCGTCCGGCAAGCCTGCCGCGGACTGCGGTCCGGAGCGACTGGATGGCGGTGCTGCGGCGGCTAGAGTTCCGGGTCGGATGCGGCGCTCGATCATCGTCTCTGGCGTGCTTTTCGCAATCTTCGCCGCTCCGGCGGCGGCGTCTTCCGGGAACGGCCTGTATG